>Ga0105092_10000415_pt1 | contig 21997 bp, 17 predicted proteins | sample PPLLak2March2015_FD_87021 | JGI IMG/M metagenome (GOLD analysis project Ga0105092, IMG submission 87021) | Freshwater sediment microbial communities from Prairie Pothole Lake near Jamestown, North Dakota, USA - PPLs Lake P7 Core (1) Depth... | ecosystem: Environmental > Aquatic > Freshwater >... | reverse complement strand
CCACCTGGCAGGGCATTGCGCACTGGAACGACATTCGCTGAAGGCAAAGGATGAAGGATGAAGGATGAAGGATGAAGGATGAAGAAGGATGAAGAACTCACTTTCTCGCCTTTCTTCATCCTTCATCCTTCATCCTTCATCCTCTCTTCAACATACGTTAGACACGGCCCCGGTTAGGCCGGTAGAGCCTCGGGCGCCACTTCAGTGGCAAAAGCTACCAGGTCCGCGGCAAACCTTTCCGGCTCCTCCCAATGGAGTGCGTGCCCGGCACTTTCATAGACGATCAGCCGCGAGCCGGCTATCGCAGCCAAGAGTTCATCCTCATCGCTTCGCCGGCACAGCGTGTCACGCGCGCCCCAAAGGATCAGCGTTGGAGCCTTGATCTTGTACAGCTCGCCCACGCAATCGTCCTCGAGGAACCCTTCAAAGGCTCTGCGCCAAACCAGTGCGGGAAGCTTCAGGCTCTCCTCGATGACAGTGTTCAGAAACGCGTCGGGGACCGGTTGCGCGACCGTTCCTTCCTGGAACTCGCGGACGAACCTAGGATTAACTGGATCTGCGAGTTTTGAAATCTCGGACTCCCAGAGCTGAATTATTCCCGGGTTGTCACGGTAGGAGGGGAACGAACCCGCGAGCACCAGGCCCAAGAAACGCCCGGGCTTGTCAATGGCGAACCGCTGGGCATTGGTGCTGCCCATCGAATGGCCGACGACCAGCGCCTCTCGGAGGTTGACCGCGTCCATGAATTCCCCGATGTCCTCGGCGAAATCCCGAGTGCGATACCTCTCAGGCCGATCCGAGTCGCCGTGGCCTCTCTGGCTGACCGCGAACGCGTGGATGGAGGGGGGCAAGTAAGGCAGCACGGGTTCAAAGCTGTGCCAGGAATCGGAAACGCCATGCAGCAGAAGCATCGGGATACGATCCGAAGCACCCTGCTCCACGTAGGAGAGCTTGATCCCGCTGGCAAGTGCGGTTGTCTTGCTTGTGTACTTCATTCCTTCAGTCTACTGATTAATGCGGGGAGGTCCATGCGCTCAATGGACTCCGCAATCCGCTGCATGCCGGGACCGATTGTGGCACGGGCGTCCCGCCCGTGGCACGGCCGAGACGGCCGTGCCACAATACGGCCTCGGTGGCACTTCCTTGGTCCGACTGGCGGAGCGTCCGGCGGTCCAACCCGTGCTGATAAAGCGTCGGACTCCCTCTGCCGCCGCACTCCATGTGGTTCCGACGCCCAGCGCTCGACTTAGGCAACACGCCCTTTAGACACAGCTCCGGTTACTGGTCAACTTTCGGCGCGGGTCGGCGTTTCGTTGATTGACGTTTACTGTTGAGGCACGGGTTGGGCAGGTGTTACCGTAGGTACTCGCATAGTTATCACCACACCCGTTGCGGCGAGTTTCTTATGCTTCTTGGAGTCACCGATACTGATCCCGAGACAATGAAACGGCTTGTCGAAGCTTACCGCCGGATGACGCCACAAGAGAAGATGCGTTGTGTCAGTGAGATGACGAAGGCCGTTCAGTACATGGCGCTGGCACGTATTCGCAAGCAGCGCGGCACCATCACCGAGCGGGAATTGCGGCTACGGCTCGCGTCCTTGTGGCTTGATCGGGAGACGATGATCCGCGTCTTTGATTGGGACCCGGATCGTGAAGGCTATTAGTGATCCCTGGCGAACCACTCCAGATTACATGTCTTATCGTCGATGTCCTCGTCAAGCTTGGCGTCAGGTACCTGATAGGCGGCTCGCTCGCGAGTTCGCTGCACGGGATACCAAGAGCGACACACGACGTCGATCTGGTGGTCGATCTGCAAGACGACCATGTCCTGCCTTTCGTTCGGGCTCTTGAGGGAACCTTCTACGTCGACGAAAATCGGGTTCGCGAATCCGTCAGGCGGCGTTCGTCGTTCAACGTCATCCACTTGGAAACCGTGCTGAAGGTCGACATTTTCCTTCTGAAAGACGATCCTGCTTCCCAGAGGGAAATGGCTCGTCGAGAAGCGTATCGGGTCTCCGACGAGCCCCAGCAGGAATTGTTCATCGCCAGCGCAGAGGACTCGATCCTTCGTAAACTCCTTTGGTTTCGCCTCGGAGGCTCAATTTCCGACCGCCAATGGCAAGACGTCCTGGGCATTCTCACTGTCCGGGGGGACACACTCGACTGGAACTACCTGGGCAGGCAGGCGGAGGCGCTCGGAGTGGGCGACCTCTTAACGAAGATCCTCAAGGAGAAGCAAAGAACTCCAGAGGAGGGAGAAGAGTAAGCGGGTTTTCGGGCAGCAGGCGTTTGACAGCCGTGAACAGGTGACGGGGTTCCATAGTGCCCGGTCCCACCGCCCTGGCTCATCTGACCGGGCCGGCAAGGGGCCTGAGGCGGCCGCCGCCATGCAGTATCCCCGGCAATGCCGCTTCCCGGCAATGCCGCTTCCGGTTCTTCTACCGGATCCAGTTTGTGGAAAAAGCCGTCGGCGCCCATAATGGGGGTGTCAAATCGGGAATACGGGAATACCGACGAACGGACGGGATTGAAAGCATGATCTGGCGTTCTTTGGTGCTGATTTTGTTCTTGGCTTCTGCTTGTCGGGACAACTGTTTGGCTCAAACGCCAACGGAGGATGACCGCCTCGCTGCCGCTCGCACCTATCAACCCTCGCCGGTCATGTCCTTCTTGAGTCTGTTTCGAGGAATCGCCGGCCGCGCCGAATCAGCGAATGCCTCCGGGAAAGAGGGAAGGCCGATTTCAACCCGGACTTATTTGGCTGCTCGATTGCGACCGGCCGAACTGGATGAAAATCAATTGTCTGCCGTGCAAGCCATCGCGACCGAGTATATGGAGCGGGTAAACGCCGTCGATGCTCAGGCCAGAGAACTGATCACAAGGTTTCGAGAAGCGGCGCGGGCCGGACGACGGCCGCCGACTGAGGACAAGGAAGAACTCCAAAGGCTCGAGCAGCAGCGGGATACGATTGTCTCTGAGGAAATGCAGAAACTTGAGACAGCAATTGGTAAAGACGCGTACGAACGCATTACGAAGGCGCTCGCGCCCACGGTCACCGAGGATGAGTTTGGACGAAAGTCGGCCTCGGCCGCTCAATTCACGATCCCCGAAGGCCTGCATAGACCGGCCCCACTCCCGCCTGGGGCGAAGGGTTCCACCGTTCGAGAGAGCGAGTTCGAAAGCCGGCTCCCCGTCGGCATCACAATCGCCACCCGTCCTGCCAATCGGCGCGTTTTTCGGCTGGGCCAGACAATCGAGCTTTGGATCACCCTTACCAACCGTGCGGAGACCAGCATTCGAATTCACCCGCGTGATGTCCTTAAACATTTCGGCCTTAGATGCCGAGCTCAGGCTGGAAGCATACCCGGGCCTCCGGCCACAGATCGACCTTGGCCGACCGTGCGCGTCGATGCGGCGCCGCTGATCGAATACTTGCCCATTGCGCAGACGGACGAGAAAGGACGCGAGGTGATTGATCTACCCAGCCAATCACCGATCGAAGTCGCGGTTCTTCGAATTCCGCTGGAACCGGAAGCTCCCCGAAGATCACGTCGCGGAGTCACGACTCTTGGTCCGGGCGCCCATGACTGCGTTTTCGAGCGCCCCTTGTCTGTGATCGCCGACGAAGAGGAAACGGTCGAGTTCGCGAATATGGCGCTTCGATCAAACACCCTGGCTATCGTCGTCACCCGGTAGCCTTCATTGCTACGAGCGGCGGGCTCATAGCGTGGTCAGGCTCTCGAACAGGTCCATGACCCGCTCTATAGGTCCGGACGTGGTGGACCAGGGGCTGGGTTGCCGAACCACGTGTAAACTCCCTCGCTTCTCAAGTACCTCGTACTCGCTGTCCCCATGCTTGTCCCGGTAGAACCTCAACGAAACGCGGCCCTCTCCAACTTGCACTGCATTCAAAGTTATGTCCGGAAGCCAGTCGGGGAGATGCGGATCGACCAGAAGGAGATTCAAAGGGGCGTAAGGGTAAAGGCCCAGCATCGACTGCAGAATGCAGAACAGGGCGGAGGCTGACCAGGCTTGGGGCCAGCAGGCGTTGGGATATACAGCGGGAAAGGGATGCGACTCGTCTCGGGGATGGCCCGTGAACAGCTCGGGCAGACGGCAGAAGTCGTAAAGGGCCGCCGCCTCGAACTGAGCGCGTGCCAGTCTGTTCAAATGCCTGTGCAGGCCGTACCTCCAGAGTCCCAAAGCAAAAGTAGCCTGTTCTACCGGCCAGACGGAGCCTCGATGATAGCTGTACGGATTAAATGCCGGGTGACTTGAGGCGAGAGTGCGAATCCCCCATCCGCTAAAGAGCTCCGGACCCATCAGGCCATCGGCGACCCGCTCGACTACGGCCTCGTCAAGAATGCCTGCCGCAAGACAGTGTCCAGGGTTCGAGCTGATCGATCGAACCAGCCGTTTGTCCGGGTCGAGGGCCAGGGCCACGAATTCTTCCCTCTCCATCCAGAAGCGGTCATTGAATCGCTTCTTGAGCTCGCTTGCCTCGTGGTAGAGCTTCTTCGCTTCATCCCGCCGGCCAAGTCGCCACAAGACCTCGGAGAAGTGAAATTTTGCGGCGTAAACGAACGCCTGCTCCTCGCAGGTCGCGATTGGAGTCGGAACCTGCGACCCATCCTCATACACGATTGCGTCGTCGGAGTCCTTCCACGCCTGGTTCTTAAGCCCCTCCGGTGATCGGGTCTGGTATTCGTAGAATCCGTCCCCGTCCAGGTCCGCGAAGTTATCCAGGTAGTCAAAGCATCGGAGAGCCGACTCCACAAAAGGCTGGACCTGCTTTTTTTCGCCGGTCCAATGCCATAGTTGGGAAACCACGAATGGATAAAAGCCCGAAGTCGTTATCGAGCCGTAGTAACGGTCGAAGGGGTTGAATCCCAGGCTGGCAACAGGGGCTATCGAAACCTGGTGAGGCATTTTCCCGGGTTGCTCGTCGCGCCAGTTGTCCTCTTTCTTCCCCTGCCAACGGGCCAGCTCGCGTAGTGTCCCCTGCATCATTTGGGGCCCCAGGATCGCAGCCTGCCAGGATGCGGTCAGGGTGTCGCGGCCAAACAGCTCCGAATACACAGGCAAGCCGGCCGCGAAAGTCCAGCTGTCTCCCGCCCCCCTATTAACATCGTGATATCCGAGGGATACGAGGTCGTGCCTGGCCTGTTCAAGCGACCGGACAACGACTGGACCCAGGTCGCCAGCCGGAGCGCAGCTGAAGGAGGATGCGCCTTCCAGGAAGTCTGTTTGTTGTCTTTTCTGTTCGTCGTTCGGGCCTCCGGGCAACGGCAGCCGATCGCCCTCGATGACGGCCGCCACAGTCACCTCTCCAGTCCAGGCGGCGTGAGGCTCAAGCTGGAGAAGGAAGGTGACGCCGGTGTGGTCGCCAGAGAAGGACTTCAAAGCGGAAGACCGTCCGCCCATGAGCATGATTTGGACAATAGCTTCACGGTGGACTTCAGCCTTTAGCCCGTTACCGCCGGTATTCGCGGCTTCGTAGGAAAAGTGAGTTTCCCAGATTCCCCCTTCGCCCTCGCGCGATTGGCGTTCCAGGCGGCCGTTCTGCTTCCGCTCACCGCCCACCTCCGACTGGTCCGCAAAGTCAGCATCGAAAAGCAGGTGAACGGACACACTGAGCGGCTTTTGGGTGTAATTGGTCAGGGTCACCTGCTCCCGGAGCCCGTCGCCTACAACCCGATTTAGCCGAAGCTCGACAGGGTGTTGTGCCAGGACACCGCCAGGGCCATTGATTCTATCTTCGTGATCGATGGTTGGTGACTGGATCAGGTAATACCCCAGCCAGGAATCGGAGTCCAGGTTTGAGAGGCCAGTCTCCTGCGGCTGTTTGCCGTTGAGCAGATAGCGGAAGAGGCTCAACACCCGTGTTTTGTGGACGAAGAGTCCTTGATCAGTGGCAGGATCGATAAATCCATCCCGACCGGTGATGAACGTCGTGCGGTTTCGAGCGATATAGGATGAATCCGCTCTTGGCCGCAACTGCACCTCTCGGTGAATGCGGTAGGTTCTCATCATCTCAAGTCCAGTCTTCCACGATTAGAGTCGTGAGGCGTAGAGGAGGTTACGCGCTCACGCGGCTTCAGGCCTGGACCGGCTGTCGGGCCATCATTTGGATCAGCTCTCGGCAGAAAGCGGGAAGATCTTCAGGCGAACGGCTCGAGATCATGTTGCGGTCGACTACGACCTCCTGGTCGACCCACTGCCCGCCCGCATTGGCGATGTCGTCCTTAATACCCCGAGAAGAGGTACACCGAAAGCCGCGGATGACGCCGGCCGACACCGGAATCCATCCACCATGGCATATGTGCGCAAGCGGCTTTCCCGCCTTGAAAATCTCACGGGTCAGCTCGAGGACCTTCGGGGAGCGCCGGAGCTTGTCAGGCGCGAATCCTCCGGAGATGACGAGGGCATCGAAACCCGCCGCGCGCAGGTTTTCAAAGGAGTCGTCGGCCGCACACGGGTAGCCGTGTTTGCCTGTGTATGTTTTGCCTTTCTCCGGCCCGGCTACGATCACTTCGCAGCCCGCCTCCTGGAGGCGGAGGCGTGGATACCAGAGCTCGAGGTCTTCATAACTGTCTTCGACGAACATCAGGATACGTCTGCCTTTCAGGCTCATTTCTGGTTGTACCTCCTTGTGGTTGGCCGTTCGACACAGGGTCGCTCCGGCAATCGTTTCGCCCGAAACTCACCGCGCGGGCAACAGGGCTGGTTCAGCTGGTCGAGGACATGGGACCACCGGATGTGCGGAAACAGGGAGTGCGCCGGAGTGAGATGGGTTCTTTGCTCCAGTGTAGCAGAGCGAAGTCACAAAGCCGGTGGGGGACCGGCTTTTCTTGACTCTATCCAGGGACTGAAATCAATGCTCAGCTCAAAGAACGAAGGTAGGGGATGCTGGCCTTCATCAGATCCAGCTCCATTTCGAGGAAATGGTTCTTCACGCCGCCTTTCTTCGCCACGGCGTACAGACCTTTCCAGTCCACGGCTCCCTGGCCAACTGGGACCTGGCTTTTCTCCGTGGTTGACCAGTCCGCCAGGTGGAGCGAGATGAACCGGCCAGGATGCTTCTCCAGGTAGTCGGCCGCCTTATATCCGATGCTGATTACCGCGACCTGGAACTGCATCTTTACCAGCTGGGGATCGAGCTCGCTCAAGAGCGTATCGTAGATCAGGATTCCGTCGATCTTCCGAAACTCGTTGTGGTGGTTATGGAAACCCGTCTGAATGCCGGCCTTGAGCGTTTGTTCTCCGATTTTGTTGAGCTCCTGGGCGGCGCGCTGCCAATCGCTGATGGGTGCGTCATCCCTCAAGCCAAAAGTGGCGAGGACCATCTGCGTCAGGCCGAGCTCCTTGGCGAAGCCGATGCGGGCGTCCAGCCGGTCTCTCAGTTCCTGGCGTGTGAAGTGGGAGCTTCGGCACTCCAGCCCGGCGCCGTTGATGGTCTCACGCATCTCGGCGCCGCTCATCTTCGCCAGTGGTGCGAACCCGGCCCCGGAGTACCCGTCCGGCGAGCACATCTCGATAGTTTTGAAGCCGGCGGCGGCGAGTTGCTTCAGTGTGCCTTGAAAGTCCTTGTTAAGCGCTTCCCGGACCGGCCACACCTGGCAGCCGACGGGCATGGCCAGCGGTTCGGCTGAAAGCCGTGAAACGAGCGGCGCGGCGGCGGCCGCGGTTACTACAAACTGCCTTCTGGATAGCTTGTTCATAAATCGGGGATTTTATCCGGGAAGCGAAAGAGGAGCAATACGTTCGGTTCAGTGAAGGAAAACGAGCCGTCTGCCTTCGCCTACGTCCCCCCTTTCACGTGGCGATCTGGAGAATGAGCATGTCGAGCGTGCCTTGTGTTTTCCACCCCGAAGGGGTCGTGTTAGCAAAGCTCAGGGTTGGCCGCTTTTTGTACGGCCTACCCCGGGGGTAAGCGGCGCCAGGCCAGCCCTTAAAAGGTGCGTATCGCTTTCGGTACACAACCCCTTGAGGGTTGGGGTCTTACAGCGCCCCCAACCCAGGGTAGGCCGTACAAAACGCGGCCAACTTTGCTACGTGACCCCTTCAGGGTGGAAAAAAAGGTTTCCGGCCTGCGCCTGCTGTAAATGCAGCGCTTCTGGTTGAGCGGCTGCCTCAGTTCCTCTTTCTCGTAGAGGTCGGACGGAGCGCGGCATGATCCGCCATCTCTTTGTCGGTAAGCGCCCGCTTCCATATCTCCGGTTCACTTGCACTGGGATGCCGCAACTCGGTCTGCACCAATCGCAAACAAAGTGCGGGTCCTTCCTGTAATGTGATCCCGTGTCTTCGGAATAGAGCGAGGTCGACCGTGACGACGGCTACCTGGTTCTCCTCACCTGACTGCCAAGCCTGGAACTTGTAGGAACGGATGTTGTCCGTCTGCTCGAAGCCCCCGTAGCGAATCTCGCGCGGAAAGAGTGGTGGATCTCCAGGAGAAGTTTCGCCAAGTTCTTTGGGACAAACACCCACGGCCACTTCGGGGCTGCCTTTTTCCAGCTCAAAAGTCACCAGCCGGCCCTTGGCCAGCCCGTCGAGTCTTCCTAGAGGAAGTCGGTAGATGTATTGGAACCGGCAGGCCCCGCTATTGCTCGTGATGAGACCTGGCTTGTTTACCGCCGCCAGGATTTCGATTCTTCCAGTCACTCGATCCTCCTTATGATCAGGGGCCGCTTGACGGCGGTTTGTGCCCAGCAGGAGACGTTGACACAGAAGAAAGTGGGCGCGTCAGCCAAACGTTCACTGAGTATAGCACGTCGGACCGTAGGCGCGCGGGACGGCTGGGAAGAATCTGCAGGGTCACGGACCCGGTGAGACACCGAAAAAGCCCTCCAGAACTAAAATCCCCGGGGAAATGTGCAACTTTCAGACAAATAGTGTACTCTTAGGCAGTGTCCGCTCTCTTCGCGATCATCGTTGATCGGTCCACGCCTAGGAGCTTGGCAGCGACGGCTGGGATAGTTGAGGAGCAGTGAATACAATCTGAAGCCGCTCAAATGAGCATTAGGACAGCTTTCGCTGCCACGTAGTCCGTAAGTTTCTTCTAATCAAGCTTCTAAGGAAAAGGATCCAATAATGTCAACTAAACTCTATGTAGGCAACCTGTCATTCCAGACTTCAAGCGGAGACCTGGAGCAGCTTTTCGTCGGAGTCGGCGCCGTTGAGTCGGTCAATGTCATCACTGATCGAGATACGGGCCGGTCACGCGGCTTTGCATTCGTTGAAATGGCGTCACAGGCGGAAGCCGAAGAAGCCATCAAACAGCTGAACGGCAAGGACGTCGATGGCCGAAGCCTGACGGTAAATGCGGCCCGTCCACGCGAAGAAGGCGGCAGAGGCGGTTCCTCCCGCGGTGGCAACGGCGGTGGATACAACAAGCGCTGGTAACTTTCAGCGTTGCATAAAAAAAGCCCTGGCAACTGCCAGGGCTTTTTTTTTGACTGCACCCAGTTCGACGAAAGTGCAGAATCTACTTCTTCGGCGGGCTGATCATGATATGCGCGCCGGCCGTGCCCGCATCCATCAGCCAGGGCTTGCCGGGCGCCGAGCTGGTGGAAAGTCCGGTGGATTCCGGGGTGGCAAAGGGCAGATAGATCACCCACCGCAGGTAGGCGTCCTTGACCGTACCGCTGGCCGGGTCAAAGCCGCTGCCTGAGAGGACGTACAGGAGTCTTGGTTCGCGCGGCATCTTCAGCTTGCCTTCCTCGACCTCCCTCCACCGGTACTCGTTGCGGGCTTTTCCCTGAATGCCCTGCTGGAGAAGTTCCCGCCCGCGGGCCATATAAGGCTCGAGATCTTTGTGGTAGCAGGCCACACTGAACGATTTGTCTCCCGGCTGGTCTGCAAGGCAGATCAAATCATTTGTCCCCTTGCGCAAGGTGGCCAGTTTGCCTTCCCCGTCGTAGCCCAGAACAGCTGCGCCGTCCCGCCGTTCTTCGGGTGCGGCCTGGATGGCGGCAGCGATTTGTTGCGCCGCGGGGGGAATATTCGCTTCGGAACCGGCCTGCGACATTAACCCAACGAAAACGAAGAGCAAAGCTGTTGGAGTCATGGTTAGAACCTCTTTGAGGAAAACTCCCGTGATCTCAGTGTACTTTGGGGATAGCAAGGAGACAACCGCTCGAATTCCTCGGGAGAGCGCGACCAGAGCTCCGAGGTGCGGGCGGCAGAAGGTGGCCATGCCTGCACTTTAGGGCCTGGTACTTCCTCACGCCGGAGGCGTGAGAGGAGAGTAGCCGGGGGTGGAGCCGTTTTTCAGGCGACACCCCCGGGAAACAGGCAATAGAATCCCCACTCCGGCAGGAGTGGGAGGAGGGACTCCTCGCACCCCTGCCGGGGTGCGTCTCTTGCTTGCGTCGTTTTCCGGGGGTGTCGCCTGAAAAACGGCTCCACCCCCGGCTACTCTCCTCTCACGCCTCCGGCGTAAGGAAGTAGCCGAGCCCTTAGCCTCACTGGTTTGCCAGGCACGTCTTCCGGCAAAGGGCTAGCCAGGGCTCCCGCACTTCACAGGCGCGGCGCGCTCGCGAAATGTTGGGCGGTTCAAAAATACGTATAGGAGTCGCGTCTCGTTTCCGCCCTTTTCCGGAACCCGGACGATTTTGTTTCTGTGAATGCTTCCTACGTAGAAGGCTCGTTCCTGGTCGTCGTAGGCGATTCCCTCCGGGATCAGATCTTTCTCTTCCAAAGAGTCTCAGGATAGTCCACTGGGAATCAAAGGCGAAGCTGTCTCCGGCAAAGTCGGGGACGATCAACCTCGACCCGGACTTTTCTACATTGTAAAACTAACTTCTACATTGTAGAATTGTTCTTTCGAATGCAATGGGACACCAGTCGCGGCCTGACCATCACCCCTCAACTCCCCCGCTTACCGGTCTTGCAGCCTCGCTCTTCCGTGCGCTGCTCCCTATTGCCGAGCGTGACGAGGTACTTGAGGAACTGGCCGCCGAGCAGGCTGAGCGCAGTGCGAGCCGAGGACGATTCGCAGCGCGGATCTGGCTCTGGCGCCAGCTGTTCGGTTCGATTCCGGCGTTAGCACGGCGGGCCTGGTGGCGGGCTTGGACGGGATTCGAGCCGCGCGCCAATCGCTTCAATCATGGAGGATTCGTAGTGGAAACCTGGATCATGGACCTGCGCTACTCGGCACGACGGCTCCTAACCCGGCCGACCTTCACCTTGCTTGCGGTGCTCACGCTTGCGCTCGGCGTCGGTGGCACGGCTGCCATCTTCAGCATCGTTCGGGCGCTGCTCCTCGATCCACTGCCGGTGGCGCATGAGGAACGGGTTGGCGTGCTCTGGTTTGATGGTTCCTGGACCGAACAGGAATTCCTTCACTTCCGTCCCGATTTTCCGGGTTTTCAGGGGATGGCGGCTTACACGCACGCTGACCAGACGCTTGAGATCGACCGCCGGCCAATTCAATTGGTGCGTGGGATCAGCGCCTCCGCGGAGCTGTTTGACGTGCTCGGTGCGCGCGCCTTTATTGGCAGGACGTTTCAAACGGGTGACGACATCGTGGGTGCCGCGCCAGTCGTCGTGCTGAGTTACGGCCTTTGGCAGGAGCTCGGTGCCGACCCTTCAATCATAGGCCGCCAGCTCCGGCTGGGCGGTGAGCCACGGAGCGTGGTTGGTGTCATGCCGCGTGAGTTCTGGTTCCCGAGCCCCACGATTCGGGTGTGGGCTGCAGCGGGCCTTCGGCCGAATAACAGGTCGGGCAATTGGACTTTAGTGGGACGGGTCGCGCAGGGAGGGGACATCGGGCGTATGCAAGGCCCGCTTCGAACGCTTGCGGCTGAGCTCGGCCGACACTGGAAGTATCCGCGCGAATGGGATAAGACCGTCGCACCGGCAATCACGCCACTGCGCCAGTATCTCGTGGGTGACGTCCGCACGGGCCTGTTAGCGACCCTCGGGGCCATGGGTCTGATCCTGCTCATCGCGTGTGTGAATGTCGCGGCCTTGATGCTCGGCCAGCTGAGCGGCCGCAGCACCGAGCTTGCAGTCCGCACGGCGCTGGGCGCCGCCCGCCGCCGCCTCGTGCAGCAACTGGTGTTTGAATCGCTGCTCATCGGGTTCTTGTCGGCAGCAGCGGGTGCGCTGTTCGCGGTTACCGCCTTTGGCACGCTGCTCCGGTCTTTGCCGCTCGGTGCGCTCGCCGACACAGCCGCGCTCGACTGGAAGCTGTTCGCGGCGGCGTTCGGCTTTGCCCTGCTGGCGGCGTCGCTCGTGGCGCTGGTGCCTGGGGCGGCCCTCTGGCGTGGCAATCTGCAGGTTTCGCTGGCGGCGACACGAACCGGTGGGATCTCCACGCGCGGCGGTCGTTTGGAGGGCGGATTGGTCGTCGCACAGATCGCCCTGGCAGTCCTGCTCGTCGCCGGGGCCGGTTTGCTGCTGCGCAGCGTCGCCAACCTGCGCGGGGTGAACGTCGGCTTTCGCGTCGACAACGTGGCGATCGTCGACGCCACCATGCCCGCACAACTGTCCAATGAGCAGCGTCACCAGGCCGTGCTCGATATGCTGCCAGTGCTTCAGACTCTCCCCGGTGTGCGGGTGGTCGCGGCCACCCACAAGCTCCCGCTGCGCGGATCCGGCCACAACTTTGGCATTTCGGTCTTGGGGAAACCGGATCTCGAGGCGAGCACCACCGCCTTTCGGGTGGTGACCGTCGACTACTTTGCGGCAATGGGCATCGCGGTGCGTCGCGGACGTGGCTTCGTGCCGACCGACCGGTTCTCCACGGCGCGTCTTGTTGTCGTGAACGAGGCTCTGGCCGCAAAGTACTTCCCGGGTGAGGACCCGATCGGGCGTGTACTGCAGACCTTCGATGACCGCGGGGAGCGCATCATCGGGGTAGTGGTGAATGTCACGGAGCAGAACTTGACGGATGGTCCCGTTCCTGCGCGATACATGCTCCATGAGCACGTCCCGATGCTGTGGCCGTCCACTTCGTTCGTGCTTGCCGCGGCACGACCCGAGGATGTGCCTCGTCTGCTGGACGCCGGACGCCAGGCGATCCGGCGCGAAGGTCGGGCGCTGGCCGTTGAGCGGGCACTCTCGATGGAGTCCATCTTCGAGGATGCCGTGGGGGTGCCTGGGCGCGTCGCGACGCTCCTGTCGCTGCTGGCAGGCCTTGCCATGCTGCTCGGCGCCATTGGTGTGTACGGGATGATTTCGCACTTCGTTACCCGGCGGACCCGCGATTACGGGATACGCATCGCGCTAGGCCTGCCTCCCCGCCGGGTGGCATCGCACGTCCTTGGGCGGGGGCTAAGGCTCGTCGGGCTCGGCAGCGCGTTCGGAATCGCGGGCGCTCTGGTGCTTACGCGCTTGCTGTCGACGCTGCTTTACGGGGTCCGAGCCACCGACCCTCTCGTGCTTGCCGTGGCCGTCGTCGCGCTGCTGCTCGCCGGGACGCTTGCAGCCTTGATACCGGCAACCCGAGCCAGCCGGACGAATCTGATGTCTGTCTTACGGGAGGAGTAGAACTGTGCACTCAGGGAGGGCGTAATGACAGCGAATTCTTCGAAAGTCCCGGAGAGCGCCGGTGTCGGCAACTTCGAGGAGCAGGTGCTGCTTGCGGTCATCCGCACCGGAGCCGACGGGTATGGAATGCGCGTGCGGCGCGAGCTTGAGCGTGTGACAGGCCGCAGCGTCACCATCGGATCGGTGTATGCAACGCTGGACCGTCTGGAGGCGAAGGGCCTGGTCATCTCGGCCCGCACCACGACCGGCGCCGACTCCCCCTCGCGCCGCATCTTTTCGGTCACGCCAGCCGGCGCCCGCGCGCTAGTCGAGACCCGGGCTGCTCGGGACAAGCTCTGGGCGGGGGTGAATCTCCAACCGCTCCTGCCAGACGTCTAGGGGGCAGACCTCGAAACCGGTTTCGAAGACGTTCTCGCTTGCCAGGACTCTCCTGCTTACGCGGACTGCATCATGGCCGCGGCAGAGCGAATTTGGAGAGAATACCCGATCCTGGATTACGGCAAAGGTTGGGACGACAGAGATCGATAGTTAGTAGTTCCGCTTCAGGCGGGCAGTGAAGAGCGTGCCATTAGCAACGGGCAGGCTCTTCACTGCCCGCCTGAAGGCGGAACTACAAACAGATCGTGCCCGCTGCTCGATACATCATCGTATTTATGGAAATGACCACTTGGTAATTTCCCAGCTTCACTTTTTGTTAATTGTGAATTCCTCAGCTGGGCAAAGCGCGTACAATTCGTCGGGGTCGCTATTTTTTTCAGAGATTCGATCACTATGAGCAATCAAGCACAGGAACTCCCGCCGTTGACGCCCAAGACCGTGGACCGGCCTGGCTCCGGAGCCGCCGAAAACCAGGCCAAGACTTTGGGAGGGCGGCTCGTTGCCTTGGATGCCTACCGGGGCCTCATCATGTTTTTCATGGCGTCCAGTGGTTTTGGGCTGGCCAAAGTGGCCGAACACTATCCCGGCAGTGGCGTCTGGGCCTGGCTGGGGCAGAATGTGGACCACGCGGAGTGGATTGGATGCAATTTTTGGGATCTGATCCAGCCGGCCTTCATGTTCATGGTCGGTATTGCTTTGCCATGGTCAATCGCGAATCGCCGAGCTCGCGGCTCCACGTTTGGCAACCTGTTTGGGCACGCCCTCTGGCGGTCGCTGGTTCTCATCCTGCTTGCCGTCTTCCTGTCCTCGGGCGGCAAGCAGACCAATTGGATGTTTACCAACGTCCTGGCCCAAATCGGTTGGGGCTATCCTCTTCTCTTCCTATTGGCTTTCACAAAACCCCGTGTTCAGTGGATAGCGGCATTTGGGACTCTGTTTGTCTACTGGCTGGCTTTTGCATTCTACCCTTTACCCGCGGCGAGTTTTGACTGGGGCGCTGTGGGAGTCCCTGAGAACTGGCCACACCTGACCGGTTTCGCCGCTCATTGGGATAAAAATTACAACTTTGGCGCCGCATTCGACACCTGGTTTCTCAATCTTTTCCCGAGGGAATCGCCATTTGCCTTCAATAACGGCGGCTACGTCACGCTGAATTTCGTTCCGTCACTGGCCACCATGATCTTTGGACTTTTAGCGGGACAACTGTTGCGGAGCGCTCGTTCCATTCCAGAGAAATTCAAGTGGTTGGCCATTGCAGGTGTCTCCGGAATGGTCGTTGGCTGGTTGCTTGGCTGGGCGGGGATTTGTCCCGTCGTGAAGAGAATCTGGACGCCGTCGTGGGCCATTTACAGTGGCGGCTGGGTCGCTTTGCTCCTGGCCTTTTTGGTCGCCATCATCGAATGGCGGGGCTGGAAGAAGTGGGCCTTCCCGTTCGTTGTCATCGGGTTGAACCCGATAACCCTCTATTGCATGTGGCAATTGATCGATTCCTGGGTGCGTTCCATTCTCCAACGCCACCTTGGACAGCACGTGTTCGAGATTGCCGGGCTCGCTTGGGCGCCGTTCCTGGAGCGCGCGGGAGTCCTGCTGGCCTTCTGGCTGATCTTATTCTGGATGTATCGGAGGAAGATATTCCTGCGGATCTAGTTCGATCGGATCCAGGCGGGCGGCTTTATGGGCCGGAAAGAAGCCGAAGACCATCCCTACCGACGCGGAAAAAACGAACGCGAGGACCGCGATCGTCGGGTCAAAGATGAATGGAACGCCAAGCAGACCCGCCAGCCGGTGGGCTGTGGTCTAATGGCACGTGAGATGATCACGATCTGCCGGAACCGCATTGGTCGCCGTTGCTTCCTGCTCCTTGCAGGCGCATGTCCGGCGTTCTCGAATCCCTTCGCGGCCGCTGTCATTCCGCCTCCATCGGGAAAGGCCTGGGAGAAGATCAGTCGTTTCTTCGAGACACCGGCGGAGTTCAAGGACGATCTCGGAAATTTCCGTCCGGTCCTTCAATTTGAGGACGGACGCCGGGTCCGGAACGCAGAGGATTGGCAGGAGCGTCGCCACGAGTTGCTGCAGAAGTGGCACGGGCTCCTGGGCCCCTGGCCGCCACTTCTGGAGAAGCCCTATGCCCAGGAACAGTTCGCTGAACGGATAGGCTTCGTCCGCCGGCGGATCGAGCTTGAAATCGCTCCCGGCCGCAAGACGGCAGTTTACCTTGTCACTCCTGAAGGGCCCGGCCCTTTCCCTGCGGTAATCGACGTCTTCTACTATCCCGAGGATGGAGCGGGTATCAAGTCGGACCGCCGACGTCAGAACGACTTCGGCTACCAGTTGGTTCAGCGCGGATTCGCGGCATTGTGCCTGGGGCAGAACCCCACGGCCCCCCGGCCGCAAGCCGACCTCTACTACCCTGTTTGGGATAAAGCAGAGCTTCAGCCGCTGTCCTATCTCGCTTATCTGGCCGCGAACTGCCACACGTTCCTGGCGCAGCGCCAGGAGATAGACCCGAATAGGATCGGAGTAGTCGGACATTCGTATGGTGGGAAATGGGCCCTCTTCGCGGGAGCCCTCTACGAAAAGTTCGCCGCGGTGTGCGTTTCTGATCCGGGTATCGTCTTTGATGAGACGCGCCCCAACGTGAATTACTGGGAGCCCTGGTACCTGGGTTATGTCCCTGGCTCCGAGTTTCGACCGCGAGGAGTCCTGACGGACACTCATCCGCGCGTGGGACCCTACAAGACCATGCGGGAGAGAGGCGATGATCTTAACGAGCTCCACGCCCTGATTGCCCCCCGGCCTTTTTTCGTCGCAGGGGGCTCCGAGGATCCGCCCGAACGATGGAGGGCGCTCAACCACACCGTGGCGGTGAACCGTTTGCTCGGCCATTCGAACCGCGTTGGAATGTCGAACCGCGCAGAGCACAAGATCTCACCGGAAGCCAACGAGCAGATCTGCCTCTTCTTCGAGCATTTCCTTAAGGAAGAGCCGTAAACCACCGAGGCGAGATCATGCGACTAGCGCCCGCGCTTGCGAAGCCTGTGCCAAAGCGTGAGCAACGTGTTCCTGGCGGGTGAGAGATAAACCCGGTCGAGTCCTCTGAAGAACCGTTCTGCGAGAGGCCCCCACGGGTCGTCGTTGATGAGGTAGGTCCAGGTTGACGAGGGTGCCTTGAGCCCCTCCGCGCCCAGGTCTATCCCATCCGCCGAGATATGAATCCTCCGGAGAGTCTCCTCGATGTTCAGCTCGAGCCGGAGCAGGGAGTCGCTGAAGGCCTCGATTGCTGCCTCGTGAAAGAACGTAAGAGGATCCCGGCCGAGACTCATGAGGTGAAGCCCCTCGCGGAAATGAGCGACTTCGGCCAGGTACTCGGACCAGGTCCGATCCAGGTGAAAGAGCGAAATCCGGCGTTCAGACTCCGCCAAGGCCGCCTGTCCGAGCAGGGCCGCGGCTTCCTCGCGTTTACCCGGCGGCCATTTTCCCGAGGTCAGCTCGTCGGCGTTTTCCCGCTGGATCCGGTCGCGCTTCTCCTGGAGCAAACAGCGTTGGGTCTCGACGATGTTCGAGTATTTGAACATCATCTTGCGGATATCCAGGTTCTGTCCTTCGATGATTCGCTGAGCGCGCTCGATTTCGCGGCCCGCCGAAAATTCGATGCCGGAGGGGCCGGACAACGCCTTGTGGATCATCTCCTGCATTCCGTACCGCTCGACGAGGTTATCCTCCAGTGACACATAGAATGTCGATGAACCCGGATCTCCTTGCCTGCCCGCGCGCCCCCGCAGCTGGCGGTCGATCCGGCGGCTTTCGTGCCGATTGGTCCCGATGACAAGCAAACCGCCCAGGGACGCGACGGCGTCGTGCTCTTCGCAAGAGTGTGGTCCCAGCTTGATATCAACACCGCGGCCCGCCATGTTGGTGGAAATGGTAACGGCACCGAGCGAGCCGGCCTGCGACATCGTTTCCGCCTCAAGGAAGTCGTTCTTGGCATTCAACACCTGGCAGCCAATCCCACGCTCATGGAGAAGGTCCGCTAATTGCTCGGACTCTTCCACGCTGGCCGTGCCGACCAGAATTGGACGTCCGGTGGCGTGCACCCGGGCGATTTCATCAACCAGCGCCTGTCGTTTCGCATCCCGCGTCGGAAAAACTCGGTCCGGCGCGTCGGTGCGAACGCACGGTCGGTTGGTTGGGATGACCACGGTCTTCAGCTTATAGAACTCCCGGAACTCCTCCGCCGCGTCCTGGGCAGTGCCGGTCATTCCGGCGATATTGGGGTAAAGGCCGGTGAAGTGTTGTAGCGTGATGGAGTTGAGGATCACCCCTTCGCTGTTGATCGGTAAGCCTTCTTTGGCCTCGATGGCCGATTGGAGGCCGTCGGGCCAACGTCGGTCCTGAACCACGCGGCCGGTGAACTCATCGACCAGCTCAATTCGGCCGTTTCGGACAATGTAGTCGACGTCGCGCCGCACGAGCGTCTCGGCATGAAGAGCCTGATTAAGCGCTGCGAGCAGCAGCAGGTTCCGCGGCGCACAAACGTCGCCACAGGCGAGCAGGCGCTCCGCTTCGCTCAGTCCTTCGTCCGTCAGGAACACTGTCCGCAGGTGGTCGTCGGTGCCGAAGTGCCGTTCTGGCTCAAGACGTCGCACGATTTCCGCCAATCGGTGCGGATCGACGGGGAGCTCGTCTCTACCGCCCGCAATAACCAAAGGCACCCGCGCTTCGTCGATAAGCAAAGCGTCCGCTTCGTCGACGATGCAGGCGTGGAACGGCCGGTGGACACGATCGCGCGAATCGTAGCACAGGCAGTCGCGCAGGTAGTCGAAGCCTGCTTCCTTCGCGGTCACGTACGTAACCTCGGCGTCATACGCTTTGCGCCGCTCCTCGTGACTCATCCCCTGTTTCACGTAGCCCACCGACAAGCCGAAGAACTCGTATATCGGACGCATCCAGTTGGCATCTCGGTGGGCGAGGTAGTCGTTGAAGGTCAGGACGTGGACGCCGTGTCGGCTGAATGCGGCGAGGCAGACGGGCGCCACGGCCGCCAGTGTCTTTCCCTCGCCCGTCTGCATCTCGACGACTCGGCCGGCGTGAAGCGCCAGCCCCGCCAGCATTTGCACGCCGAACGGCCGCAGTCCGAGGACCCGATGCGAGACTTCGCGCACCAGGGCAAACGTCCGAGCGAGCGTCTCGTGCGGCGGAACGCCCGCCGAGACAGTCGCAAGAGCCTTCGCGGCCTCCCGGCGCAGTTCGACCTCGGTCAGGCGTAACAGTTCGTCCTCAAGACGGTTAATCTCCGCCAGCGCCGGTTCGTAGGCCTTCAGGTTTCGTTCGAGCGGCCGGCCGAGCAGGTTGTCCAGTGCCCCCTGATGCATCTTCACCTCGCAGATTCTGGTTGACTCGGCGGCCCCCGGCAAGAATGCCTCCGTGGTGAGCAGAGCCTAACAACGGATGTAAGATCGGCATCGCGGTATTACAATGTGCGCGGGCGCCTTATTTTGTTTTTCCTTAAGTGTAATGGGTGCGGACACGGCCCAATTTGTGTTACATGATGCATATGCTTAGAAACTTGGCCCGGCTTTCACGTCGTCACTTCCTGCAGTCGTCTGTCGGCTTGGCTGCCGCTTCTTCCCTTCCGGCATGGTACCTGGACGAGTTGCTCGCGCAGGCGAATGCCGAGCAAACGCCAAACAAGGCCCCCAGTGACCAGCTGCGTGTGGCGCTGATCGGCTGCGGAGGAATGGGCACCGGCGATGGCAAAAATGCGTCACGAATGGCCAAGATGGTGGCCGTTTGCGATGTCGATGCATCTCACTTGGATCGAGCGAAGCAGACTTTCCCGGGCGCCGAAGGATATTCCGATTTCCGGAAGGTCATGGAGCGCAAGGATGTCGACGCGGTCATCTGCGGAACCGTCGATCACTGGCACGCTCTTGTTTCTATCGCTGCGATGCGCGCGGGTAAGGACGTGTATTGCGAGAAGCCGCTGACTCTGACGATTGACGAGGGCAAAAGGGTCGTTGAGGCACAGAGGCAGACGGGGCGAATCCTGCAGACCGGGACCCAGCAGCGCAGTAGTTCCCATTTCCGCCTCGCCGTCGATCTGATCAGGAACGGCCGGATCGGGAAGGTCGAGCGCGCCCAAGTCTGGCTTCCCGCCGGGCTGCGGGGAGGCCCATTCCCGACAGGGCCCGTGCCGGAGGGTTTCGATTTCGACTTCTGGCAGGGGCAGACACCCAAGGTGGAGTACGTGAAGGAGCGAACTCATTTCTCCTTCCGCTACTGGTGGGAATACTCCGGCGGGACCATCACCGACTGGGGGGCTCACCACAATGACATTGTTCTATGGGCTCTTGAGATGGACGAGTCGGGCCCGGTGAGCGTCGAAGGAAAACCTTTGGTGGAGATGATTCCCGGCGGGTACACGGCCTCGAGCGAGTACGAAATCACATTTACCTATGCGAACGGGGCGGTTCACGAGTGCCGGAGCACGACTGCCAGCGAGTGGAACGGCGCTGTGAAGGATCCCAACGGACAGCTCCACGGGATCAAGTTCACCGGTTCCGATGGCTGGATCTGGGTCACTCGAGGCGAGATCAAGGCCAGCGAGCGATCCCTGCTGACTGAAAAACTGCCGGAGTCGGCAAAACGTGTTTACGTCAGCAACGATCACATGGACAACTTCCTCGAATGCGTGAGATCCAGAAAGCCGACGATTTGCCCGGCGAGCGTTGGACACCGGTCGGCGACGGTTGCCCATTTGGGTGCGACCGCGGTCCGGCTGGGCCGGAAGCTCCAATGGGATCCGGCGAAGGAAGACTACGTGAACGACGCCGAGGCGAGCGGCTGGGTCAGCCGCCCCATGCGCAAGCCGTACGACTTCTCGATGATATAAGCAGCTTCCGGGTGACAAGACGACCCGGCTGGGTTTACAAGGGACCTCAAGGACCTCAAGGACCGAAAAGACCGAAGAGAAACACGTCGTTACTCTGGTCTTTGAGGTCCTTGGGGTCCTTGAGGTCTTTTTTAACCCCGGCCGGTTCGTCTGGTCACCAATTGGGACACTGGCTGACAATCGAGAGTTTCGGCTTTGCGATCGTCGGTCTGTCTGCCGCCGCCGCGATCTGGCGCGATATCGAGGCCACCCCCGAGTCAATCGCTTTCGATGGGGTGAAACTTCTGAAAAAGTCGATTGAATAGAGCACAAAGGGACTAGTCTCAGTCCGCGGCTGCGCCGTCACTCCGTGACGCTGCGGCTACCGGACGAAAGCGACAGAGCTTATGAAAACCTCAGTTGGAAAAGGACTCTTGCTCTTTATGGTCGTTCTTCCCTCTCTGATCCTGTTGGCCGGCGACTCGCGAAAGTCGTTCCTACCAGGCGAATTGTGGCCGGACAACAACGGTGTTCACATTAACGCGCACGGCGGCGGAATTCTCCTTCATGGCGGCGTTTATTACTGGTTCGGAGAGCACAAGATCGAAGGCGAGGCGGGCAACCGTGCTCAGGTTGGCGTCCATGTGTACTCTTCGCGCGATCTGTACGGTTGGAAAGACGAGGGCGTAGCGCTGGCCGTTTCCGAAGACCCGGCGAGCGATATCACTCGGGGCAGCATCATCGAGCGGCCCAAAGTCATATATTGCCGCAAGACGGGGCAGTTCGTGATGTGGTTCCACCTGGAACTGAAGGGGCAGGGTTACCGTGCGGCGCGCAGCGGCGTGGCTGTCTCTGACCGGCCGACAGGGCCGTATGGCTTTGTGTCGAGCTTCCGGCCGAATTCCGGGGTCTGGCCGGAGAACCTCCCGCTTGAGTCGCGAAAGCTTCTGACCCCCGAGGAACGAGAGGCGATCCGCAAGCTCAATCTTCAGGGAGGCCCGGTTCCCGGATACCCCGAGGAATTGGTCTGCCGCCGGGATTTCGAGGGCGGGCAGATGGCTCGGGACATGACGTTGTACGTCGACGATGACGGCAAGGCCTGGCACATCTACGCCTCCGAGGAAAATGGAACGCTGCAGATCTCGCAGTTGAGCGACGACTACCTTCGACCGGCAGGCCTTCTCTTCCGGGCTTTTCCGGGCGGATTCAACGAGGCGCCGGCGGTTTTCAAACACCAGGGGAAGTATTACCT
>Ga0105092_10000414_pt1 | contig 22002 bp, 19 predicted proteins | sample PPLLak2March2015_FD_87021 | JGI IMG/M metagenome (GOLD analysis project Ga0105092, IMG submission 87021) | Freshwater sediment microbial communities from Prairie Pothole Lake near Jamestown, North Dakota, USA - PPLs Lake P7 Core (1) Depth... | ecosystem: Environmental > Aquatic > Freshwater >... | reverse complement strand
CTTCACATCGGTGGCAAACACACTGGAATTACCATATATGCGTCGCAATTCAAGGGTTAATTCTGAGCCTATCTGGCCTGCAGCGCCGATGATCAATATTCTTTCCATATAGCTGATTGATTGACCTCCGAAGTTAAAGTAAATGAAGGGCTAAAAAAAATGATGTTTAACAGGTTTAAGTAATCTTTAAAGCCGGTCAGTTTTTTGAATAAAAAATATGTACTTTTCCTTGACTTTGCATGCAGATTAAATTATATTTGTTTATTCATTGAATAAACTAACAAATGACGTTCGGCCCGGATTTTTACTCTCTTACAGAGAACAGCCACAAGCAGGTTCTGAATATAATACGTACACACAGGGAAATTTCCGGTGCTGAAATTTCAAGGATCACCGGATTGCAGCCTTCCACTATTTTATACATACTTCGCATCCTTGATCGCAAAGGTTTTATCACCATTAGCCGGACGGGTGATTCCACCCAGAAAGGGGGCAAAAAGCCTGTATTGTGGAAGATCAAACCCGACATCGGGGTAATGTTGGGCATTGAGGTTTTTAAAAGCAAGCTTCGATTTGTGAAGATCGATTTTGAAGGAAAAATTCATGAACAGGGAGAAAAATCGATTTCCGTAACCCTTGGACAGGAAAATGTTTTCAGTTTGCTGGAGAAATTTATCCGCGAGATCCTGAGTGAAGAGGAATTAAACTCGCGGTCATTTTTAGGAATCGGGGTTGCCATGCCCGGATTGGTGGACAGCTATAACGGAATGATCCAATATTCTGCCTTGCTCCAGATCAGAAACATGGAGATCGGGGAAAGGCTGAAAAGAAGGTTGGGAAAACCCGTGTATTTTGTCAATGATGCCAATGCGGGTGCACTGAGTATTTCCTGGTATCATCCGATAGGTGAAAAATTACCTGAGCATATTGTTTATCTTACCTATAATAAAGAATCAAAAAACCTGGGTGCCGGGCTGATCATAAACAATGGTTTATATGAAGGCCTTGCGGGAACTGCCGGTGAGATCTTTGATCCGCTGCCTGATATCCAAACTCTTGTGCGGGACAGTATCAAGAAATATGGAAGTGATCATCCCCTGGTTCGTGATAACACACTGCCTGAAACCGTTTCATTTAAAAAACTTGCTGACTATGCCCTCGGTGGCTGCAAACTCTCGGCATACGCTGTCGACAAAATATGCGATGTGATCAGTGATGAGATCGCACGAATAACCGGACTGCTAAATCCCAATCTCATTGTGATCGGCGGGGAGATCACCTGCCGTCATGAGCTGCTGACAGCCTACATTTTGCCGGGTATCACCCGCAAAACGGGAAAAATGGTAGAAATGGGATTTGTCATGCCAACCATTTACTTTTCATCATTTGCTGAATTCTCTGTTGCCATGGGGGCAACAGCACTGATCTTAAGTAAAATCCTTCGTAGTCAAAACCATAAATTAAGATAGTATGAAGTACAACACATCAAGTAAGGTGGAAGCCTATTTTAACGAACTGCACCAGGACTTCGCGTTGAGCAGTCAGTATCGGCGCATTCCCACCCTTATCGTGGACAACTATATTGAACTTGGCCAATTGACAGCACTTCGTTTTCTTGAATGGGTTAGCCTCAATCCGGGTGGTGTGATTGCACTGCCCACGGGTAAAACCCCTGAATTTTTTATCAAATGGGTGCAATTTTACCTGGCAAACTGGAAAAAGGAAATGGAGGATGGTATTCTCGGCAAGATCGGACTTGATAAAAACCTGAAACCTGATTTGCGTTCCCTTGAGTTTTTTCAGCTTGATGAGTTCTTTCCCATCAAGCCTGAACATGAGCGATCATTTACCTATTTTGTAAAGAATTTCTATATCGATGGTTTTGGCCTCGATCCGAAAAAAGTTCACCTGATCAATACGTATGATATACCTGAAAAGGCAAAAAAGGATTTCGGTAAAATCCAAAACCTCGATGAAGTATTTCCGGATGGGTTAATTGATCTTGGATTACGCATCCTGAAGCCAAAAAATGAGCGTGATCTTTTAAAACAGAAAACGATTAAATTGTTCGATCAGTTCTGTCAGGATTATGAAGATGCAATCCGTAAACGGGGCGGCATCGGCTTCTTTTTGGGAGGGATTGGTCCGGATGGCCATATAGCCTTTAATGTTAAAGGATCTGCCCATCATTCACATACCCGTCTCACCAATATCAACTACGAGACTCAGGCTGCTGCAGCTACAGATTTGGGGGGCATTGAACTGGTGCGCAAAAAGGCGGTCATTACAATCGGTCTGGATACAATTACCTATAATCCGGATACGGTTGCTATCGTTATTGCTGCCGGACAAGCCAAGTCTGAGCAGGTATACAACGCTGTTGAACGTGAGGCCGGAATTACCTACCCGGCTACAAGCCTGCAAAAACTGAAAAATGCACGGTTTTTTGTTACGCAAAGTGCAACCGCCATGCTCACATTAAGCGAGGAAAATATCAAGCAGTTATACAAGGAAAAAAAGCTTCCTGCCAATTACGCTGAGAAGCTCATTATATCCGGATCCGATAAAAATAGGGTATCCCTTATCGAAGCTTCAAGAACTGATTGTGATTCCAAAGCGGTTGATACACCAGAATGGCGGATCGCCTGTGAAATCAGGAACAAATCCCTCGACAAACTCAGTGAGGAAACCTATAAAAGCCTGGTTGAAAAAATTCAAAGAGGTATTGATGTACCTGATAACCAAAGGATCCTGCATACCGCACCGCACCATGATGATATCGAACTGGCTTATTTCCCATTATTGCATCACCTGGTGAGGTCGCCAAACAATGAAAACTATTTTGTGTATTGCACGAGTGGTTTTACTGCGGTGACCAATTTTTATGTTACAGAACGGCTGGAAAATCTAAAGATGTTGCTGGCCAGCGGAGGAATTTCTGAGGAGCAAAAAGGACTGGCCGATTTCGGCAATGCCCAGGATGACATTACCGGATATTTAAATGGCATCGCCCTGCAGGATGAAGATATCCAGCATTTCCATATCAGTACCCGGTTAACCCGGCTATTCCTGAATCATCTGAAAACAAATGACCTGAAGAAGCTTGCCTTATATATCGATGAACTTTTGACCCAGTTGCAGGCAATTGAACCCGGAAGGTCGGAGCCACCCATTTTCCACCTGATCAAGGGCTGGCTCAGGGAACATGAAGCAGAACTGGTTTGGGCTTATTTTGGTATTGATATGGATCATGTCTCACATCTTCGTCTGCCATTCTATTCTGCTAATATATTTCCAGAATATCCCAACATTGAGCAGGATGTAATGCCAATCGTCACTTTACTTGAAAAGATCAGGCCGACCATCATTACACTGGCTCTCGATCCGGAAGGCAGCGGACCGGATACACATTATAAAACACTGATTGCTTTATCCGAGGCCATTGACCGGTATGTCGCCATTCATCCTGAAATGAACATCAGAATATGGGGTTACAGAAATATCTGGTCACGTTATGCCCTTACTGAAATCAGCACGGTCGTTCCTGTATCACTCAATTCATTTGCCGTATTGCATAACATGTTCAATAGTTGCTTCCTGAGCCAGAAATCGGCCAGTTTCCCAAGCTACGAATTGGATGGTACCTTTAGCGAACTGGCACAGAAAATATGGGTTGGACAGTTAAACCACCTGGTGGACCTGCTTGGCAAGGAATACTTCTATGGCAGCACCAATCCCCTTTTCCGCAGAAGTTACGGGGCAATATACCTGAAGGATATGAGTTATCGTGAATTCACCGATTATCTTGTGCCTGTCAGGCGGCTGCTGAAAGCAAAAGAAATGCTTGGAGGGAGTAGTGATAAGTGACGAGTGACGAGAAGTGAGAGGTGAGAGAGGAGAGATGATGGACGTGGCTAACCACATGACTGCGTTTCTATAATATATGCCGGAAATCGTAGAGACAAGGCATTGCCTTGTCTCTACAACGTTTTTTCATATCCGAATACCGATTACCGAATACCGGTCAGGTCGGCTAGTAAAACTCGCGCCGGTTATCCTTGATATCGGCCAGTTCCTTTAAGGCCTCCAGGGCAAAATAATTGGTGCGTGCACCATAATTCCGGGTAATGTTGCTCCTTACCTGTGCCGTCATTGCCTTTAATTCTGTTTCAGTTGGCTGAACGATGCTATTTACAGAAAGCACATATACTCCATTCTCTCCAACAATCGGTTCAGATATTTTGCCTTTTTCAAGTGAACAGAGTGCGGCAATCACATTGGGTTCAACACCGGCATTGCCCAGTGAGGTGGAGGTAAAGTGAACCTCGGTTACAGATTCGGTCTGAACACCAAGGTTTTTTGCCAGCTCATCCAGTGTTTTGGCTCCATTCTTCTTTGATTGTATTGAAGCGGCTATTTTTTCTGCCTTTTTCTCCTGCTTTACCTTATTTTCAATATCAGCATGGATTTCATCCAAAGGTGCAAATCCTTCTTCTCTTACTTTTTCAACTGCTGCAACCACGTATTTATTTCCCATCTTTAAAATTGAAGAGCTTACATCGTGCAAGTCAGCCTTGTATGCCCAGGTTACGAGTGGCCGGGCCTGAACCAGGTCATTTACCTTTTTGTCCATCGGTGCCAGTTTGAGGGCAACTGCTGATTTTAACCCGTCTTTTCCGGTTTCAATGGCCTTGCTGAACTCTTCATACATATCATTTAAACCGGCAAATTCGTTGGCTTGTACATAGTAAGCATGATCGGTTTCTTCGCTGGGTACAACATTCTTCACCAGGGATCCTACCTGTACATGTTTGATCAGGGGTGACTGATCCTGTATCTGAACGACATGCAGGCCATATTGTGTGGCAACCATTTTAATGTCACCTCTTTTGCCTTCGAAGCAACTGTCGCTGAATGGTCTTACCATGGCACCATCTATGAACCAGCCAAGGTCTCCACCGGTTTGTGCTGAACCGTCGGAGGAATATAGCATGGCCAGCGTGGCAAAATCAGCTCCATTCTTAATCAGGTTAATCAGGCTGTCAGCCTGTTTGTATACTGCCTGCGCTGTGTTTTGCGTAGCCCTGAGCAGAATATGACGGGCCTTCACTGAATCAGGCCGGAAGTTAATGGCTGCCAGGCGCGAGACTTTATAGGCATTGTCCTCGAAATAAGGGCCGAATGTGGCACCTATAGCCGCGTTAAACATAAAATCATCGAGGGTATCAGGTAATTCACCTTTTTTGTAGTTCTTTTCATCGAAGGGAACATCTGATTCCAGACTGACGAACTGTTTAACATCCTCTGCCTTTTCAAAATCAGGTTTCAGGTTTTCAATCCATTGCTGGGCTGATTTAAAATCTGCCTGGGATGGAACCACTTCAAAATAAACATACCGGATATCCCGTGATTCTTCCTGTTTATATTGATTTTTGTGTTCTTTATAATATTTGTCTATATCATTTTCGTTTACCTGAATGGCCGAGTCGGAAATGGTATTGAAATTCTGCACAAGGTAATCGGCATCCACTTTTTTATAGGCTTCGTCTTGTTGTTTATTGGTTTCCAGACTTGTAGCATAAAGGCCCTTCCTAACCAGGTTCAGGTACTTCTGGTACTTGCGCTGTCTGAAAATTTCATTCTCAATATAGAGGTAAAAAGTTTTCTCCGGTGATTCTTCCGTTTCATTCTGGATTCTCTGCATGAAATTATTGAATGCGGCACGGTTAAAAACGCCGGTTTGCGGATCAGTGAATAACTGGGCAATGGCAGGATGCGGATTTTCACCCATGATCATGTCCTTCAACTCATCGGCCGACACATCGATGCCCACTTTTTCATACTGCTTCTCCATCAGCATATCCTGGATCATATTTTCCCAGGTTACATTACGGATCTGGTCCACCGTCTGCTCGTCGAGCCCTTCCTGGCCTGACTGCATCTTCTGAATATTCTCAAGTTCATTTACCTTGGTTTCATAATCGGTATAGGCAATTGATTTGCCTGAAACTTCAGCTATCTCAAATTTTGACCGGGTGAAAAGAGATCCTCCCGAATTGAGAAAATCACCCAAAACGAATGCAAGTAGCGAAACACCTATTACAATTGCCAGCAGAAGCCCGGCTCTGACTCTTAATTTCTCTAAAATTGCCATGTAAAACTATGGTTAAAAGGTTCAAAAAAACAGGGTACGAATATAGTAATTAATCTCATTTTAAAAGAATCAAAGTAAAAAATTAGCGATGTGGTCATTGTAGGCAAAAGGCTGCAAAATAAGGTTTTCAATGCTGGAGTAATTTCAGTTGCACAAGGTCAATGCGGGTGCGGCTTACCTTCAGTATCCTGAATTCATATTGTCCTACGATGATTTTGTCATTTAATTTAGGAATGCTTTGATACTGATAAATGATATATCCGGCTAATGTATCATATTCCTCTGATTCCGGAAGGCCCAGATTGTATTTTTCGTTCAGATAATCAAGTTCAAGCCTGCCCGAGAAAATGTATTGTCCTTCTTCGGGATGTTTTTCAATGAATTCATCCACGTCATGTTCATCATCAATCTCTCCAAATATCTCTTCCATGATATCTTCAATTGTAAGCATCCCGGAAATACCTCCAAATTCATCCACTACCACGGCAACGCTCTTATGCTCCTGGATAAATTTCTTCAGCAATTTATTTGCCGGCATGGTTTCAGGGATATAGGAAATTTCGATCATCATCGACTGAATGGTGGGCGGGTTTTTAAATAGTTCTTTTGAAGTGACATACCCTACCATGTTGTCAATATTCTCTTTATAAACGAGGATCTTGGAAAAACCGCTTTCGATAAATTTCAGCCTGAGTTCATCAACACTGCTATCCTGGCTTATGGCCGTTATCTCTGTACGGGGGGTCATGCAATCCCTTACCTTCACATTCGAAAAATCGAGGGCATTCTGGAACAATTTTATCTCATCTTTTTCCTCGTTGGTACTTTCCCCTCCTCTATCCTGGCTTTCCACGATCAGGTGATTCAGGTCAACTTTTCCGAAGACCATATTATCATACTGGTTAACGGAATCCGACCGTAAAATATTTTTCAGGATCAGATTGGAAAACCGGTGAATAAAATAGGATACCGGGTAAAAAATGACAAAAACCAGAAACAGGGGAATTGACATAAAACGCAAGGCCAGATTTGGATTAATTCTCACCAGGGCTTTCGGAAGAAATTCCGCAACTGTAAGAACGATAAGCGTGGTAATGAGGGTTTGAACTGCCAGAATACTGAATCCGGTATGCAGGTATTTGCCTAGTACAGGCTCCATCCAGCGTGCCATAATTATACCGTAAATTACCACGGCAAAATTACTCCCCAGTTGTATTGTGGCAATATATTGACCCGAACGTGCCTGAAAGATCCCGATGATGTGGGAAGAAAAAAGTCCCTGTTTACGGTCGAGTTGTAATCGTAATTTGTTTGAAGCAAAAAATGCAATTTCCATGGCTGCAAAAAAAGCAGCCAGGAGCAAGGTTATAATTACAAGCAACGCCTCATTCATCATAATAGGTGAACCTCCTTTAACGAATTATTCAGGTCCGGTAATATTTTCATTATTAACATTCAGGGTTCCGCTTGAGCCTTTAAGCCGCCATTTAGACATATCCTGCCGCGATTCAAAACCTCCTTCGCCGTAGGAGATACCATCCGAATTGGTGAGCCGTGTAAACTTTTCAGAATAAATCCTTTCTTCCTTCTGATCCCAGAACATCTGTTCGGTTTCCAGCTTGTCTCCACTTACCTCATTTTCTGCTACCACCTGGTTCCTGGCCTCCCAGAGTTGTTTTTTTTCATAATAAATTGCGTAGTTTGCTCTTATATAGGAAGTGGATCTTTCCAGACTGTCATAAAACATCACTTTCATTCCTTTCGGAAATTCGACATAAGGTTCTTCCCCCCTGTCATATTTGTTCACTTCCGGGGCATATATTTTGCCTTTCAGCTTTCCTGAATCGGTGTAGGTGATTTCAATATTAAAACCTGACTGGTCCGGAAGCTGTATCTCGTTGTTGAGGGCATTGATCGTTTCGATGTCATTTTTGCATGAAACAAAAGATACCATTAGGATAATCACGGGCAGAATACACCGTGTAATTGCCCTGCATTTCATTTCACGTGTTTTCATTGCCTGATTTCAGGGCTGTTAAATTCCAGAATATAATTAAGCCCGGTCAGTACCAGATCCGGAAATGCAAATATGGGCTTTTTTAGCTTATGAACAAAGAAATCCGCATCACCACCCGTTATGACGAACCTGCAGCCCGGATATCTGCCTTCGAATAATTGCATGTATCCATTCAATTCGAAGATGATTCCCTGCTGAACACCCGCAGCAATGGCTGTTTGTGTATCCATTCCGAATTCAGGGAAGTTTGTGTTCTTTCTTACCAGGGGAAGTCTGGCTGTATGGTCATGTAATGATTTAAAGCGGGTAATCAGGCCCGGAGATATATTCCCCCCGCGGAACTCACCCTGGGCCGTGACAAAATCAATTGTAATGGCCGTTCCCATATCCATGATCAGTAGGGGCATGTCCGGTAAAAGTTTCCGGGCACCGGCTGCTGCTGCAATTCTGTCGTGGCCCAGCGTATCCGGAGTTGCATAGGATATTTTCAATGGCAGGGGCAGGGTATGATCCAGGAAAATCAACTTTTTAAGGCTATGTTCGAGGGAATCAAACAGTGGCCTTTCCGTTTTGCCCACGGAAGAGACCAGTACAGCCTCCGGTAAATTCTTTTCCAGGATTACATGCAGAGCTTCCCGGGTGATTGTTTCCAGGCGCTGACTTTCAATCAATTTGCCCTTGTCAAACAATCCGGTTTTTGTATGGGTATTTCCGATATCAAAAACAAGGTTCATAATCCTGTGTACATCGTAGTTACCCGCAAAACTACCGATTTATTATGTTAATTCAAAAACAGCCTGTTCCGGACATACATTGGGTTGCACTTTCAGGGAGTGGGAATGGACACAACGACTTTGAAAATTGATCTGAGGTTTAACAGGCCGGTGGCCATTGAAAGCAGGGCGCCCAGGATCATCAGCATACCGAAGGAATAAAACCATTTCACCGGTAGCTGCCGGATAAATATACTGACGAGCGCAATCATCACAATAAAAACCGCAAGCCGCAAAAGCAGGATATAGTCAATTTTAAACCGGAATATCCGTTTGACCAGGATGATCTGGTAGGCTGAGGTAAAGAAGGAAGTTACCATGCTGGCGGTGGCCGCGCCAAACACACCAAAACGCGGGATGAGAATAAAATTCAGCACAAGATTGATGAATACGGCGATGGCAGCCATCGTGTTCAGTTCTTTGAGGCTTCCGTTCGCAGTAAGCAGCGTTCCGAAAATATAAGTCATACAGATGCCCAGGAAGCTGAAAATCAGAATGCCAAATACCCGGCCTGAATGTTTAATATGTTCATTATAGAGAAAGTCGATAATTTCATAACGATAACTCAGACACCCGAAGGCCACAACAAGAGCCGGGATGAAGAGAAGAGTAAAAGCCAGTCGGGTGAGGTTTTCCACGGATTCTCCGTGTTGAATCATGCGTGAGAACACGGGTAGCAGAATGATTGTAAACAGGTATCCATAGTTGGAGAGTATCTCTATGATTCTGAAACTCTGTGCGTAAATACCCGCTTGTTCCTTTCCATTGTAGAGCATCTTTCCCAGCATGACTGAATCGATCCGCATATAGGTTGCCATGAGCAGGATAAGCAAGGCATAAGGCAGGCTTCGTCGCAGAAAGGAAAGATAATACCTGTAATTGAACCTGAACCGTATGGGATAGGCCCTCGAAAATACAAGTCCAAAAGCAAGAGAAGCCGCGATGAAATAGGCCAGTGTTTGGGAATAAATCAGCCATTCAATCCGGAAAACTGCACGGGTCAAGGGATTAATAAGCAAAATGCCACAAATGACGATCACCACAAAACGGTCTACGACGGAAATAATACTGTCCGCACGGAAATGATGCATTCCGCCAAGATTCGCCCTGCAGTAAAGGATAAATGAAGCCAGGATCTGGTTGAACAGCAATATCAGCAATAAGCTGAATTCGGTTACATTCCAGTTCAGAAAGTAACCAATGATACAGCAGACCAGGTAATAAATAACGCTTAAAATGATTTTAAGTGGCAGGATATTTGAAAAGTATTTATTCAGAAGTTGCGTATGGCGTGCAATTTCACTTCGGGTAAAATTTTCTATACCCAGATCGAGCAATATCTGGAATATGAGGGAAAAATTCAGCAGAATAAAGTAATTTCCATAGGCACTGGCTCCAACTACATTTTGAACTCCCACATCAATGCCAAATGCATAAACAGGTTTGACCAGCAAATTCAGGAAAAGCAGAAGGGCAAGATTAGTAACGAATTTTCTTTTCAAAACAATGGAAAATTATTTTCTTTACAAATGTATAAAGTTTTGCCTTGTCTGGATTTTTTTTTTGTTTTCAGAACAGGGTTAATACATGAAATCCCTAATATTTTCCGGTTTTGTTAAAAAGCCATCTGATATCAAATATTTTTGAAGCCGGATGCGATGAGGCAGGCCGGGGATGCCTTGTTGGACCAGTTTATGCTGCCGCCGTTATTCTTCCTCCCCATTACAGGAACCGGTTTCTTAATGATTCTAAAAAGCTGACCCGTGAAGTGCGCGATAAGCTTCGGCCGGAAATTGAGCATAAGGCTTTGGCATGGGCTGTTGCCAGCGTTAATCACGAAAAAATTGATGAAATCAATATTTTGCAGGCTTCTATTTTTGCCATGCATCTTGCACTTGATCAGCTTCTGATCAGGCCAGGGCATATACTAATAGACGGTAACCGGTTTCATTCATATGGAGAAATTCCGCATACCTGCGTTATCAAGGGAGATGGCATTTACGCTTCCATTGCCGCCGCTTCTGTTCTGGCCAAAACATGGCGGGATGAATACATGGTCTCACTCCACCGCAATTGGCCGCAATATGGATGGGATGAAAATAAGGGTTATCCTACACCCAGGCATCGCACCGCCATTCGGAAATATGGCTTTTCTCCCTTTCACCGGAAAACTTTTTCGATTTTAGATGAGGAGCTTGATTTTATTTTTTGATTTTTGCACTGTTTTTATTTAGAACTGATTTTTTAAACTGAAGTATGAAAAAAAGTGTTGGATTATTTTTTGGTGTGCTCATTTTCTGTAACGTTAATCTGAGAGCAGATGAAGGAATGTGGTTATTGCCCCTGATACAGAAGCTCAATATAGATACCATGCATAGCCTGGGCCTCAGGCTTACAGCCGAACAAATATACAGTATTAACAACGGAAGCCTTAAGGATGCCATCGTGTTATTCAATGGGGGATGTACAGGTGAAATAGTGTCTGAATCGGGTCTGTTGCTTACTAACCATCATTGTGGTTATGATGCCATTCAGAATCACAGTACGATGGAACATAATTATCTTGAAGATGGATTTTGGGCTAAAGACTACAAAGAGGAGCTGCCAAACCAGGATATGACAGTGACTTTTTTGGTAAGGATAGAGGATGTCAGTGATAAAATCATGGCCGCCCTTTCGGATAGCATGTCGGAAGGTACAAGAGAGGAAAGGATCAGTGCAGTCTCAGATTCCATTCAAACCGCAGCGATGGCAAATACGCATTATGATGCCAGCGTTGAATCCTTGTTTGGTGGAAATAGTTACTACCTATTTGTATATGAAGATTATAAGGACATTCGACTGGTAGGTGCCCCACCTTCATCGATTGGCAAATTTGGATTTGACACGGATAACTGGATGTGGCCACGGCATACAGGGGATTTTAGCATTTTCAGGGTATATAGCTCACCGCAGGGAAAGCCGGCAGTATATAACAAGAACAATATTCCCATGAAACCCAAATACTCTATTCCTGTTTCGTTGCGCGGCGTTAAAAAAAACGATTTTGCCATGGTATTGGGTTACCCCGGAAGCACCCAACGGTATATGACTTCATACGAGATTAAGGAAATGATGGAAATCACCAATCCGAACCGTATTGAAATCAGGGGACTTCGCCAGAATATTCTCAAAAAGGATATGATGGCTGATGAAAAGGTGAAGATTGACTATTCTTCGAAATACTTTACCTCTTCCAATTATTGGAAATATTCAATTGGACAAAATGAGGGTCTTAAAAAACTGAACATTCTTTCATTAAAAGAGCAGCAGGAAGCCGGATTTACGAATTGGGTCAATGCCGATCAGCACCGGAAGGCGAAATATGGTGATGCCCTGGAACTGATCAAAAATGCAGTAGAAGGCAGGGCTGATTATGAACATACCCTGCAATACACGTATGAAACATTTTTCTCTTCCATGGAGATCATTGCCTTCGCAAATAAGGCTACCTATTTATATATGCATATGTTACGCAATCCGGATAATCAATCACTGATTGATTCTCTTACCAGAAATTTAAAAGTTAAATGGGATGTTTTTTACGAGGAGTATAATGCAGCCACCGACCGAAAGGTTGTGCCTGCTTTATTGAAGCTATATCACGAAAATGTACCGGAAGCATTGCAACCTGCTTTATTTTCGGAAATCCATTCGAAATTCAGGAATGATTTTGATGCATACGCTAAAAACATGTTTGACAAATCAATTTTTGCGGATCCCGTAAAAATGAAAAATTTTATAGATAATCCTTCCTTAAAAGTACTCCGAAAGGATCCCGCTTTTCAGGCTGCACAGTCTGCATTGGATACTTACAGGCTGGTTTACATGAAGGTTGCCTCATATGATGAAGACTATGAAAGGGGCTCCCGTTTGTTCATTGCCGGCTTACAGGAAATGAACCCGGGCAAAATATTCTATCCCGATGGCAACCTTACCATGAGACTGTCCTACGGTACAGTTCAGAATTATTATCCCAGGGATGCCGTGCTTTACGATTATCGCTCAACCTTAACAGGTTTGATGGAAAAAGCAGATCCGGATAATATCGAGTTCAGGGTTCCCGAAAAATTAAAGCAACTTTATCGTGACAAAGATTATGGTCCCTATGGGGAAGATGGGGTTATGCCCACCTGCTTTCTTACTACAAATGATATCACGGGAGGCAATTCGGGTAGTCCGGTCATTGATGGTGATGGTAATTTGCTTGGCCTTGCCTTCGACGGCAACTGGGAAGCCATGAGCAGCAATATTGTTTTTGAACCCGCCTTACAGCGATGCATTTGTGTGGACATCAGGTATGTTTTGTTTATCATTGACAAGTATGCGGGTGCTACCCATTTAATCAACGAAATGAAATTGGTACAATAAGGATTATTAGAATTTAATTTTCACAATAGTATGAGTGTCCGGATTATAGATGTTTTCTCTGTATTTATGGTATTGTTTGCTGTGATTGATATAACCGGCGCGATACCATTTATTCTTGAACTTAAAAGAAAAAGCGGGGAGATCGAAGCCGGAAAGGCAACCCTCGTGGCCTATGGCATTCTCCTGCTGTTCCTGTTTATCGGCGAACCGTTTCTGGGACTTTTCGGGGTTGATATCCGGGCATTTGCCATTGCAGGTTCTTTTGTATTGCTTTTTCTTGGACTGGAAATGGTATTGGGTATCGAGTTTTTTAAATTCGAATCCATAAAAAACACATCCATATTTCCGCTGGCTTTCCCGCTGATTGCAGGTGCGGGAAGCATGACAACCATTATTTCGCTGAAGGCAGCCTATAATTTATGGACTATTTTCTTTGCCCTGAGCCTGAACATGATCCCCGTATACCTTGTATTACGTGCCACAAAGCATGTAGAAAAAATATTAGGTCAGACGGGTATCCTGATCATGACCAAGGTATTTGGAATTATTTTGCTGGCCATTGCCATCAGGCTTTTTCTGTCAAATACCGGAATCCGCCTTCCCAATGCCACCTAAAATAATCATGTATACCGATGGGGCAGCCAGGGGAAATCCCGGACCCGGAGGATATGGCGTGGTGCTGATGTCGGGATCACATCGCAAAGAGATATCATCGGGTTTTAAACTCACTACCAATAATCGGATGGAACTCATGGCGGTATGTGCAGGGCTTGAAGCACTGAAAGTGGATGGCTGTGATGTCACCATTTATACAGACTCAAAGTATGTAGCAGATTCAGTTGAAAAAGGATGGGTTTTTGGGTGGGAAAAAAAACAATATCTCAGGAAAAAGAATCCTGATCTGTGGGTCCGGTTCTTAAGGTCGTACCGTAAGCATAAAGTGAAGTTCATTTGGGTGAGGGGTCATGCAGCCATTCCTGAAAATGAACGGTGTGATGTTCTGGCGGTGGATGCTTCAAAAAGGATCGACCTTCCTGAGGATACAGGATATAATCCGGAATTATCGTAACAAACGCCAGCAAGAACTCGTTCAATCGGTATTCCGGCAAATATAAATAACCCGAAACAAACGGCTGACCCCTAATTGGCTTTGGAAAAAGTAATAATTATTGATTATAGTGGTGCCATACATTATGATACCATTGGAGAGCTGATTCACCAGTTCAAAAACCATGTGCCTATCCTGGGAATTCAAATCGGAACATACAAAAAGGTACTTCTTGTGATGATCGAATCCCTCGAAAACATTATGAAATACAGGGAATGTCCGATACAAATGGCCGGGGATCAAATGGCTTTCACTCCGCTTTTTTCGGTGATCAAAGAAGGAGACAGGTATTTTATCAATTCCTGTAACACCCTTGAAAACAACAAAATGGATTCGCTGGAAAAGAGGCTGGTTTATCTGAATAATCTTTCGCCACAGGGTATAAAAGAATATTACAAAGAAACCATTACAAACGGTCAGTTTTCTCAACAGGGGGGTGCAGGACTTGGCCTGATTGAAATGGCTAAAATTTCAGGCAATAAAATTGAATATATGTTTCAACGTGTGGATGAAAACTATGTCAATTTCAGCCTGAGAATAACGGTTGATGAATTTCCCAATTATAATCCGCGGTTCACCAGTGATGTAAAGACTTAATGGTCAGACACCTTTATATCACGCTCTACAATATTCCATTCAGCCAGTACATTCAGGGCGTGTTTGATTTCCCTGCGGCATTCATCCTTTGACAGATAGTATTTCTTAGAGAAACTGGTCAGAATATAATCGGTTGTTTGCTTACGATAGGCAGCCATTACCAGATCGGCATAGAAATCCTTTAACTGGTGTTTTTCCTCCACACCTTCTGTATTTTTAGCTGAAATAATGACCGATCCGTTCGACAGTCGTTTAACCTTACAGTTGGGGTTCAGCTTGATGTTGTCATCGAGAGATGCAGCTCCGGGACTGTCACCGCCATAAGCAACCAGTGAAAACGTTAACAAAAAGACCAAAAAAGTTGTTGCTTTAAGGGTCTTTAATATATATGTATTCAGGGGTTTCATCATGGTCTTGTTTGGTAGGGTAAACAACTTTAAACTGCAAAAGTTCACTATTCCAAACCCCGGGTATTCGATTTCAAATACATGGTAAACTTACTAAAATATCCATCAGAATGAGCAAATATTTGACGAGTTGTTATTTACACCAGACAAACTGCAATATTCAGGGGCAGGTTTTGGCAAAAATAATTTCAAAAGATTGCAGAAAAGATAAAAATGGGATAGCTTAATCCACATTAATCAAGGCTAAATGAAAATTGCCATTTTGCATTACCATTTGCATCCCGGTGGTGTAACCCGGATCATCGCGTCACAGATCAGTGGACTGTATAAAGTCGGCAAAAATGCCGAATTGTTCATATTATGCGGAGACAGCCATTCAGAATCCAATTTTGCAGATGTTCCCGTGATAGAAAATAACTGTCTATTGTATGATGAGTCCGGTGAAATCGAAACCGGCTTTGCAGAAAAAGTAAACACGATCAAGACATTTATTACCCGGCATGCAAGTAATTTTATCCTGCATTGCCATAATCCGAACCTGGGTAAAAATCCGGCTTTGACGATGGCTATTTATCAATTGGCCAGGAACGGTTTCAGTATAGTGAATCATTGCCATGATTTTCCGGAAGACAGGCCTGAAAATATGCAAAGGCTAAACAAAATGTTTGAACAGGCACATCTGTCTTCCCACGAAGTTTTATATCCTGATCTGCCACAATATCATTTTGCGGTATTGAATACCTGTGATTACAAAAGGGTAATCGAAAAAGGAATCCCTGCTGAGCGGGTTCACCTGTTGCAAAACCCGGTGTCTGTTGAAAGCAGAAGCGACCATGTAATGAAAACCGCTTTGATCTCCCGGCTGGAATTGGACAATGAAAAAAAGATTATTACCTATCCCATTCGTGCTATCCGGCGTAAAAACATTGGAGAGTGCATTCTGCTGGCTGTACTTTTTAATGAGAGCTGTCAGTTCGTCATAACTCAGGCTCCGAGAAATCCCGCTGAAATTCCGGCGTATTTGCAATGGAAGGAATTTTGTGAAAAAAATAAGCTTCTAATAAAATTTGAAGCTGGCGAGATAGTAAACCATGAAGATTTGATAAGAATTTCCGATTTTTGCATAACTACAAGCATAAGAGAAGGATTTGGTATGGTTTATCTGGAACCCTGGCTTTCCGGAACACCTGTATCGGGCAGGGAACTTCCCTGCATAACGGATGATCTCAAAAAAAACGGACTGGAATTTGCAGGGCTGTATGAAGGTATCAAGGTGCAAACAGATGCAGGTAACTGCGATTTTAAGGATCTTGAAACCAGGGAACAGGAAAAACTTATTTTACGGTTATTGGGGTCGTCTCGTGAAAAGGAAATATTTTTGAGGTTAAACCCTGACGTGGCTTCTCTTTTTAATGATGTTGATGCTGAGGTAATTGAAAAGAACAGGCAAATTATTCTTAAACATTTTTCAGTGACTAATTATGGGAAAAGATTATTTAACCTATATAAAGAAATTTCTAAGTGAATCGGTTTCTTTAAAGCCTGTGCCAACTCTGTTAAAACCATTTATCAGAAAGGATGCCGGGATTAAGGCATTTGTCTTTGATGTATATGGCACGCTGCTGATTTCGGCTTCGGGAGATATTGATGAATCCGTTCTTTCAACGGACAACCTGATGCAGGCATTCAATGCTTCCGACATCCGGTTTGCAGAAAATGGACAAGCTACCGGTGAATTGCTCAGGGAAATTCTGAACCAGTTCAGGCAGTCTGTGAAAGAGTTTCATGAACAGGAGCGTTCTGACAGCAAACCTTATCCTGAAATAGATATCGCCCAAATTTGGGAGGATATTATAAAATCACATCAAAATCAGCTTATAATTGAGGATCAGTTATGCGTGAAATGTTTTGTTTTTGTTTTTGAGGTCCTCAGTAACCGCATTTATCCTATGCCGGGTATGAAGGAGGTGCTTGACCGTCTTGCTGCACTTCAATATCCCTTGGGCATAGTCTCAAACGCCCAGTTCTATACTCCGGTCATTCTCAACTATTTTCTTCATGATTCGGTATCTGAAAATGAAGCGGTAGCTCCCTTTGATCCTGATCTTACTGTATTTTCATATAAACATATGCGGTCCAAACCGGATTTGTATCTTTTTGAATTACTGAAGGATCAATGTCAGCGTAAGTATGGGCTTTATCCCGATGAAATCCTGTTCATCGGAAATGATATGTTCAGGGATATCTATCCTGCATTTCTTGCCGGTTTTAAGACCGCCTTGTTTGCTGGAGATTTAAAATCACTCAGGCTCAGGCAGGATAAGCCGGAGTTGAAAAAAATAGTGCCTGATTTTATCGTCACTGATCTGATGCAAATTTTAACAATACTTAACTGATGAATATTTCTCATCTCAATTATGGCATTATTCATTCACTGATTGGAAAGAATGACGGCGTATCAATTGTTATCGACCAGTCAGTTAATGCCATGGTAAAGGACCTGGATATTGACCTGGGGAATATTTTTTTTATGGCTGCCCATTCGTCTCCACGTTTTAATGCTGAAACGCATGAAATCTTCTGGCACAAAAGTGAAATAAACAAGGCCATTGTCAGCCAGTTCAGCAGGGAAGCAGACGGATCCCTTGAAGAAATGATCCATGAAAACGGAATGAAAGCAAAAGACATCATCGCTGAATTTGTTAGGCGGAACAGCATTGATATCCTGATTGCGCATAATACTTCACATCCTTATAATTTCATCACAGCAGTGGGTTTGGGTTATTATATTGAGGATCTCCGGAAACAAAATATAGTATGGCCCAAGGTGCTTGCATGGTGGCATGATTCTTATTTTGAACGTGCACAATTTGCAAATCCCAATCCCATCATCCAAAAGTTTTTAAAATACCTGCCGGGCACCTTAATTGACGGAATCGTGTTCATCAATTCCACCCAGACCGACCTGGCCCGGCGTGTTTTTAAAGCATATGAAGTCGATCCGAAAGATTCATTTTTCACCGACCGTACAACGGTCATTCCCAATACGCATGATGTTTACTGGGACTGGAAAGCCTTTAAATGGACCGGCAACACGCTGAATTTTCCGCCACAGGATTCATACAATAAATCATTTCTTAAGGATATCGGGCTGGATGATATGTTGAAAAACGGAGGTTATACAATTAAAGAGACCTTGATTCTGTTGCAGCATACCCGTATTGTTCCCCGGAAGAAAATAGAAGTGGCGATTGACCTTGCATTTAAACTTGCAGAGCGATTTGGCCGCGAGCAGCAGCATAAATGCGTTGCCTTGCTAATCAGCGGACATTCGGGAGACGAACAGGTGAAATACAAAGAATATCTGACAGAGTATTTTCATATCAAGAGCAAAACCGTATCTGATCAAAAGGTTTTTATGATTTTTGGTGAAAACCATATTCTTTCACACCGTGACATTATTGTTGACAAGAAATATTATAATTTTTTCGAAATTCCCAGCATTGTGGCTTCTTTTGGTGGAATAGGCACATATTTCAGCGAGACGGAAGGATTCGGTAATAACCTGCTTGAAATGATCGCCGCAGGTATCCCTGTTGTTATCAACAAGTATGATATATATAGAATTGACCTTGAACCTTTGGGCTTCAATATGCCATTTATAGAAGATGGTGTATTGGATGATGCCCTGATAGAAAAAACTTTTAAACTGGCAACGAATATTGCTTACCGGAACCAGATCGTCAGCCATAATCTGGCCATTTTGTCGGAAAAGCTCGGACACAATATCATATCTAAATTGCTATCTCCACTGATTACCAATATTTTTACAAAGAGTCTTTATTAATTTTAGATGACCACCCACCAGGATATCAATGACTTTTCGGGAAAACTGGCCAGACGGCTACAGTCAATCTATCCGACGTGTTTTAGTGAAGGTCATGTGAACCGCATAATCAGCCTTATCAGCAGGTTTTCAGATATTGGACCCCTATGGGATGAAAAGGATGTGATTTTGATTACCTATGGTGATTCAATTATTAAACCTGGCGAAAAGCCATTGATCACCCTGTGCCGGTTTCTCAGGAATAAACTGGAAAAAAGGATCAGCTGTGTTCATATATTGCCTTTTTTCCCATCAACCTCCGATGATGGATTTGCTGTCAGCGATTTCAATAGTGTGGATCCGGGATTAGGAAGTTGGGATGATATTTCAGGCATAGGTCACCATTACAGTCTGATGTTTGACCTGGTGTTGAATCATGTTTCATCAAGCCATACCTGGTTTCTCAATTTTTGTAAAGGCATTGAACCCGGAAAGGATTATTTTATTGAAAAAATTCCGGAAACTGATTACCACCTGGTGGTGAGACCCCGAACTACTGAACTCTTTACGGAATTTGACATCCATTCAGGTAAAACGGAAGTTTGGACTACCTTCAGCGCTGACCAGACGGACCTTAACTTCTCCAATCCGGATGTATTGATTGAAATGATCCGCATCCTGATATTCTATATCGGTAAAGGGGCAAGGATCATTCGTCTGGATGCGATAGCCTTTCTTTGGAAGGAAATTGGAAGTTCATGCCTGCACCATCATAAAACACATGAAATAGTAAAACTGCTTCGTGAAATAGCCAGTTACTTTAATCAACGTGTGATTATTCTTACAGAGACCAACGTACCCAATCCCGTCAACTGGAGTTATTTCGGGCAGGATGATGAAGCCCATATGGTATATCAATTTACCCTTCCTCCCCTGATTCTGTATACCTTATTCTCCGGCAGTTCCATGTACCTTACCAAATGGGCGGAAAGTATTCCAACCACAGGCACAGGCAAGACTTTCCTGAATTTTACAGCATCACATGATGGCATTGGCGTGAGACCCCTTGAAGGTATACTTCCGGTGATTGAAATTCAACGGCTGATCGACGGAATAAGGGATTTTGGCGGGCTGCTAAGTGTCAAAACCAACCCGGACGGAACCACGGGGCCTTATGAAATGAATATCACCTATTATAGTGCGATGTCAGGAACAGTGAATGGTATGGACCGCCTGGGTGAAAAGCGGTTCCTGACTTCTCAATTCATTATGCTGGCCATGCAGGGCATACCGGCTCTTTATATCCAGAGCCTGTATGGCTGCGAAAATGATTATGAAGGAGTGAAAAACAGCGGAATGGCCAGAAGTATAAACCGTAAAAAATGGAGAGAGGATGAGCTTCTTGACATTTTATCGTCAGATACGGTACAGCATCGGATATTTTCAGAATTTACAAGGGTAATCACCATCCGTCAAAATACGCCCGCTTTTCATCCTGATTGCCCCCAGCAGATACTCCGACTGGGAGATTCCTTTTTTGGATTTATTCGACAGGATCCGGCAAATGGTGAAAAGGTTTATTGTATTAGCAATATTACCGCAAAATCCCTGTATCTTAATATTGAAAAGGTTGCCATTCCGCATAAGGGTATTGATCTCCTGGAAGAGCAGAACACCAATTTAAAGGATGAAATTTATTTTGAAGCTTACCAGACCAGGTGGCTGGTTTAATTTTTGTAAGCCATATCCTCCAGTGACTTGCTTACCGTGAGGTTATATTTTGCGGCATTTTCAGAATTCATCACAAATTTCAGCTTATCCTCTACCAGTATAAAATCAATGGCAGAACCGGAATTGATCATTCCCCTTTTTTCGGTGATCACCAGACTGTTGAATCCCTGGATCCTGCTGATGACTTCCGGAAACTTTGAAATTTTTGCATCCCCCACAAACAGGATCTGACAACGCGAAATGCTTTGGGGATCATCGAATTTTTTTACAACAATTGCCTGGGTTCCTACTTTTTTATTGGCAACGAAGGCTGAAAGGCTATTAAACACTTCATTATCACCAAACACACCTATGACGAACTCACCGGTGTTGCTGCCTGTCGGCCATTGAATTAAGCGTGAAAAATTGTATATAAACATGGATTGTGCCTGGCTAACGCTGCCTACCTGGGAAAATCCGGTAAAAAGAGAAATCGCAATCAATACAAGAACAATACATATTTTCTTCATTCGAATAGATTTTATTAACATATCTATTTACGAATAAAATGCAGGAGAGTTTCAAGACAACTCCCCGGTTTTACTTTTTATTGCTGCGTTTTTCCTTTTTTGCAATTCGTTTTTCTTTCAGGTTCAATTTGGTCTCTTTTTTTTCTTTTTCCTTGGATGGAGATTTTTCTTTGGACATATGCTTTTGTTTTTACAAATTTAAATAATGAAATTAAAAAACAAAATGAAATTGAAAGATCTTACCGTGTAAGTTTTAGCAATTGCTCGCCCAATCCGATTTTATACCCCGCGGAGAATAAATAAACCAATCCATCCTGATCACATAAAACGACCAATGGCAATTTATCGGAAAGACCCTTCCCATAAATCTTTTCCAGGGCTTTACTGATGTTGTTATTCACATCGATCCCCTGGTCATTTTCATTGGGAAGATCATAAGGTTTGAGTACGCTCACCACGGTACTCTTGTT
>Ga0105092_10000413_pt1 | contig 22038 bp, 20 predicted proteins | sample PPLLak2March2015_FD_87021 | JGI IMG/M metagenome (GOLD analysis project Ga0105092, IMG submission 87021) | Freshwater sediment microbial communities from Prairie Pothole Lake near Jamestown, North Dakota, USA - PPLs Lake P7 Core (1) Depth... | ecosystem: Environmental > Aquatic > Freshwater >... | reverse complement strand
GAGTGAATCGAAAAAATCCCTTTAGGGATTTACTGTCGGTAGATAAAGGGATGAAAGGGTCAACCGGAGTGAATCGAAAAAATCCCTTTAGGGATTTACTGTCGGTAGAAAAAAGATGGGCAGACCCCTCAACCCTGCAGATAAGAGATTTGCATATATAACGATTTAAAAATTAGCCGATAATGGAAAACGAAAGATCAATGTTGTCGATTGAGGCGGAAGTGGTAAATGTGTTGAAAACTACGTATGATCCCGAAATCCCGGTGAATATATATGACCTTGGATTGATTTATGATATTGAAGTAGACGACAATAAAAAGGTACGTGTCACCATGACACTTACTGCCCCGAACTGTCCGGTTGCTGACAGTCTTCCGCAGGAGATCAGGGATCGTATTGCAACCCTTGAAGGAGTATCTGGTGTGGACATCAACCTCGTATTTGATCCGCCCTGGAATCAGTCGATGATGTCGGAAGAAGCGCTTCTTGAATTGGGCATGTTGTAATTTATTGTGTTTCTATCAAAAAAAATGTTCATTGGAACGATTTTTGATTATTTTTGTCATATAATGTAGCGTTTATGAAAAGATTTTTACCCTTATTTGCCATCCTTTTTCTTTGGGCTGCTTTGGTTACTGCCAATGGCTTGCCTGCTGTTGATGAGATGAATTCCATAAGTCGCGCCTATTTTCAACCGGGTCAGGATCAGCCTGCACGGGAAATTGAACTTTATCCCAATCCGATCACCGATGGACGTCTGACCATATCTTCTTCAGAAAGTATACAATCGGTTCAGATATTGAACATTACCGGTAAAATCGTTTTTAACCAGGAATTCCAGCCCAATACCAATACAGTGGACCTTGAACTGGACAAACTTGAAAAAGGAATTTACCTGGTCAGAATTGGCTTTATCGGCAAAGAAATCCACACTGAAAAAGTGATGGTGAAATAATTCTCGCAGATCCTCCCGAATCGCTTAAATCTCAGCGCCCTCAGTGGTTAAATTTTTACGCTTTCCTTTTTTACGTTTTAAACATAAAATATACCGCACCTACCATACACAGGCCTGCCCATAGGTAATTCATTTTAAAGGGCTCCTTCAGGTACATAATGCTGAACGGTATAAATACACTGAGTGTAATCACTTCCTGCATTATTTTTAGCTGCCCGACAGTTAATTCCTGATGGCCAAACCGATTGGTGGGAACCTGGACAATATATTCGAATAAGGCAATCCCCCAGCTTACCAGGGCAGCGATCCACCAGTGCTGGGTCTTCATGTTTTTCAGATGCCCGTACCAGGCAAAAGTCATAAACAGGTTACTGAGCGTTAATCCCGAAACAACAGTTAAAATAGTTCTCATCGTACAAACTCCTTTTGTGCCGCAAAAATATAAAAAAAATACAACCGCTTACCCACCTCCTCACGAATGAATAGTGTCAACTAGGGATATCAAGCTTACAGGGTAAACGTCAGCCCGAAAAACAGGCTGTCTGGTGAGAGATCTGTACCGAATGTATTCTGCATTTCTTTTTCATCATCCCCCAGGTTTGTAACATTAGTCATAAAACCAAACCACCCGAATTTTGCTTCGAGTGCAAGACGGGGCGTAATATAATAATATACACCGGGAGATATGAGTGCAGAATAACCGAATACATTTTCGCTGTCAACCTCATCCTCAGAGTAGGTTTTGTTCTTTCCAAATGAGAATCCCATAGAGGCCTCGGCGAATATTCCGCCTGTTCCGGATATCAGATAATACCTTCCAAACGGGTTAAACACCATTTTTGAAGTGGTACTTTTTTCGATTAAAGACTGGGGATCCTTATCAATCTGTGTATCGCTGCCAATTCCGGCACCGACAGCAATCCTGTCGCTTAAAAAATAACCCCCCACAGGCAGGATGGTAATGTAGGTGGTAGATCCATCTTTTTGAGTGGTATTTCCGTCCTTTGACTTATCTATGGTGCCATATAAACTTAAATGTCCGCCGATAAAGAATTTACCAGCTGCAGGTTGGGCCATCAGCGGCATGCATACCAGCGATACAATTAAAATAAACATTACTTGTTTCATCAGATTGGATTTTAAAGTTTATGCAAAGATACACCAACTGTTAAAAAATGATATTATCTTTGACCCGCGTTCATTTTATTATTGCTTATCCAGAAAGGTGGAGGGTATGGCCCTGTGAAACCTTAGCAACCCTTTCAAATATTGAAAGAAGGTGCTAATTCCTGCTCCGGCTTGCCGGAGATAGATAAGTCGGACATCGCTTGATCTCTTTTGACTTATCAAAAGGGATTTTTTTATTTATAGAAACTGAGATGTATGGAAAAAAAAATTAAGTTGGGTGTATTTGGATTCGGCTGTGTAGGCCAGGGACTATACAATGTTTTGCATCATACAAGGGGTATTAATGCCGAAATAAAAAAGATATGTATTAAGCACCCGGATAAAAAAAGACCGATTGATGCAGGTTTCTTCACAACTGACCGCGATGAAATCCTGAATGACCCGGAGATTGATGTCGTCGTTGAACTCATCGATGAGGTGGATGCTGCTTTTGAAATTGTCTCTTCAGCCCTCAAAAAAAGAAAGGCAGTTGTTTCTGCCAATAAAAAAATGATCGCTGAAAATTTCGACACCCTGCTTAACCTTCAGCGGGAATATGACACCTCTTTCTTATATGAAGCTTCCTGCTGTGCAAGTATCCCGGTAATCAGAAACCTGGAAGAATATTACGACAATGATCTGCTGACCAGCGTGGAAGGGATCCTCAACGGATCAACAAACTACATTCTTACCAATATTTTTCAGCATAACCAGCCCTTTGATATAGCACTCAAAAGAGCCCAGGAACTGGGTTTTGCCGAAAGTGATCCCAGCCTGGACCTGAAAGCCCTGGATCCCAAATACAAACTGCTGATCATTCTGGTGCATGCATTTGGGATCATTCTCAGGCCTGATGATATTTTTAACTATGGCATTCAGCATCTCAGGGATTCAGATATCCGCTATGCACGTGAAAAAAATGCAAGTATCAAGCTTATTGCCAAATGCAAGAAAATCGACAATAAGGTGATCGCCTATTGTATGCCCCGGTTTGTATCGCATGAGGATACGCTCAACAAGGTGACATATGAATATAATGGATTGCTGCTGGAAGGTGCATTTTCAGAACACCAGTTTTTTATGGGAAAGGGTGCCGGGGGAAATCCAACCGGTTCAGCTGTTCTTTCTGACATATCCGCTTTGACCTATAATTACCGGTATGAATACAAAAAACTCAGCCAGCACCTGAATTATGGTTTCTCACAGGATGTGAACCTTGAAATTTATGTAAGCTATAATGGGGAAATAAAACCTGAATTAGCCGATTTTAATAGCATTTCTGTAAAGCATGAATCGCCTGATTTCAATTATGTGATTGGAAACATCAATCTGGCCAGGCTGAAACAATCCGGCTGGATGGAGGAAGAAACCATCAGCGTTGTACTTACAGAAAATAATTTATGACCGGATAAATCCGCGATGTGGGCACTAAAAAAAGATTTATTTTTTTATCAAAAAATATACGGAATAGCTTTTGCAATTAAGATTAAAATTTATATAAATTTACCCCTGTCTGATGATACAACCTAATTACTCTTAAAATCGTGGGAAAGAAAAGAATAATCAAATCTTATGAGCAACTGTCGGAAGAAATGGTTGAAAGGCTAAAAGCGAAGTACCCCGACGGATATGAAGAGAAAACCATTACATTCACCAACCCCAGGGGTGAAATCGAAGTTGCCATTCCCTTCGAGACGGAAGATATTTATTATCTGATCAAACTTCCCCGAACGAATGCTGCTGAAGAAGAGGAAGAAGTTGAATCATCCTCCTTTGATGAATTTGACAATTTCGAAAGCCTGGAGATCGGAGACGATGTCTCTGAAGACGAAGAATAAAGAGGTAATCAGTAACCGGTAATCCGTATTCAGTTTTCAGTAGTAGGAATTTAGAGATACTGGTTACTGGATACAGGATAAACCAGCATCCCCATCCAGCATCCAGCATCCAGTATCCAGCATCCAGAATCACCGTCCACTGATTACTGATTACCGCCTACCGGTTCAGGTTCCAATCTATTTCCTCTAAGCCGTGCTTTCTCAGAATCTCGTTTGTTTTGGAGAAATGCCGGCATCCGAAAAACCCGTTATAGGCAGAAAAGGGAGACGGATGTGCTGCTTTTAATATGTAATGCCGGTTCGTATCGATCAACGACTCTTTTTCCTGGGCGAATTTTCCCCAAAGCAGGAAAATTAATCCCACCCGTCTTTCCGATAACTTACTGATGACGGCATGGGTAAAGTTTTCCCATCCTTTTCTTTGATGGGAGCCAGGTTGATTGGCCCTCACCGTCAGTGTGGCGTTCAGAAGTAACACTCCCTGCCTGGCCCATTTTTCCAGGTTACCCATGTCAGGTATGGGGATGCCCAGATCCTTTTCAATTTCCTTAAATATATTCACAAGCGACGGAGGGGGAGCAATTCCCCGGGGGACTGAAAAACACAGTCCATGGGCTTGTCCCGGTCCATGATAGGGATCCTGTCCGAGTATCACCACTTTGACCTGATTGAAAGGAGTCAGTTGAAATGCATTGAATATTTGCGAGCCGGGAGGGTAAACGGTGAATCTTGATTTTTCTTCTGTTAAAAACTCTTTCAGTTCCATAAAATAGGAGTGGCCGAACTCTGATGCAAGAACCTCCTTCCAGCTGTCTTCAATTTGTGGATTTACCTGCATTTTTATTTCGCAATTATTTTTCGCAAGCCTTTAATTATAACTGAAAGCGTATGAATTAGGAAATAAAAATAGTAAAAGATTTCTTATTTTTGGGCTTTTACCAAAGCCTGCGGTGCATGCCGAAAAATAAAAGGATCATTATTCCCTTCATTGTCATTGCTTCCCTCATCGTAGTTGCATTATTTTATTTTACGGTGCGTAAACGGATTTCCCCTGCCGAACCGATAAAAGCTGTTCCAACCAATGCCATGGTCATAATCCGCGTGAATAATTTCAAGGCATTATATGAAAAAATAGCAGTCAATAACCTCATCTGGAATGAATTAAAAGTTATCCCGGGTTTTGACCGGTTGAACGCGCAGGTCCGTTTCCTTGATTCACTGATGCAATCTGAGCCAGAGGCGAAAAATATACTTAATAACCCGCCTTCATTTATATCAGCCCATGTTACCGGAAAAGACAGGATCAGCATCCTTCATGTGCTTAAACTACCTGCAGGTTATGGCGAGAATAGCATGAATACCCTGATCACCCGCCTGGTAGGAAGCACCGGAGACATTTCAACCCGCGAATATGAAGGGGTCAAGATTCATGAAATTACATTTAGAAAGAAAACCGGTGTGGGGAATTTTCTGTGGGCGGCTTCGCGAAATATTCTCATGGTCAGTTTCTCACCTGTAATTCTTGAAGATGCCATTCGACAGGTTAACGTCAATGAATCGGTAAACAACCTGAAAGGATTTCCGGAAATTTATGCAACAGCCGGAAAAAATGTGGATGCCAATGTTTTTATCAATTTCTCCAGGTTTCCATTGGGCCTGGCTACTTTGGCCAAACCTGACTTTAAGGGAAAAGCCCGGTCGGCGAAAAATTTTGCGGAATGGGCCGGGATGGACCTGAATTTACTGTCCGACATGCTGCTCATGAATGGTTTTGTTGATCCGCCTGATTCAGCCCTTTCGCTGGCTACACTATTTGTAAGGCAGAGCCCCCAGAAAATTACCGCCGACCGGATTCTACCCGGTTCAGTTGCTTCTTTCCTTTCAATTTCGATGTCTGATCCGGCACAGTATTTTACTTCATATAAAACCTATCTGCAAGGGTTGGGGAAATTAACTGCCTATAATAATACGTTTCTGACCCTCAACGAAATTTATAATTCCGATCTGCCTGCAGAATTTGCCGGTATAATGGATAATGAACTCACACTGGCCTATGATTCACCCTCGCCGCAGGAAGATTCAGCACAGGTTTTTGTCCTTATCCGTGTGAAAAGCCACGGCCTGGCATCTGAAAAAATGATGCAGCTCCTGCAAAAAGCCGCCACATATGAATCAAAACCTCTATCCGCCTTTACCTTCAATTACCAGCTTGACAATGAGTTGAATTTTAATATCTACAGGCTTCCCGTTTTTAACCTCACTGCCAATTTGTTTGGCAACATTTTTTCATCGCTGGGCGAACATTATTTTGTGCTGATTGACAATTATCTTGTCTTTGGATCTTCTGTCCAGTCGTTACACTCCCTGATCCATAACCAGGTTTTAAATAAGACCCTGGAAAATGATGCTGCCTACAAACAATTTAAAAACAGCCTGTCTCCCCGGTCGAATATTCTCTTTTATAATAACCTGAGCAAAAGCCGAAGGGTTTTTTCCCCATTCCTTAATAAAGACCTTACCAGACAGTGGGAACAGTATGAGGCCGTCTTTCAGAAAATACCCGTCATGGGCTTTCAGATGTATTCCAATAATAAAATGCTGTACAGTAATTTCCTTTTAAAATACCTTCCGATCAGCAACCAGGAAACCCAAACGGTTTGGGAAAGCAAACTGGATACGCTTGCCGCCTGCAAACCTGTTTTTGTTGTCAATCACCAGACCAGGCAGAATGAGGTATTTGTTCAGGATATGAAGCACAACATTTACCTGATCAACCAGGTAGGTCGAATACTCTGGAAATTGCAACTGCCGGAACTGATCAACAGTGAAATCCACCAGGTTGATTACTTCCGGAATGGAAAGCTACAGCTCCTTTTCAGTACACGCAATAATCTATACCTGGTAGACAGAATGGGTAACTTCGTTGACCGGTATCCCATCAAACTGAGATCAACGGCTACTTGCGGCGTTTCAGTTTTTGATTATGACAACACACGCGATTACAGGCTGTTTATCGCCTGCGAAGACAAGAAAGTGTATGCCTATACAAAGGAAGGGGCACTTTTAAACGGCTGGTCTTTCGGACAGTCGGAAAGTGAGGTGACCCAACCCGTAAATCATTTTCGGATCGGGGATAAAGATTTTCTTGTTTTTGGCGACCGGTTTCGTACCTATATACTCGACCGGAAAGGCAATACTCGCGTAAATACCGAATTATTTTTCCCCCGTTCGGCTCATAATAATTATTACCCCGACCTGCCCAGGGATGGTACCTCACCCGGTGTCGTCACAACGGATACCACAGGCAGGGTTTACAGGATAAATTTCAACGGAGAGGTGAAAACAATTGACCTGGGTCACTTTTCAGGCGATCATTATTTCGATTGCAAGGATCTGACCGGTGATGGAGTAATGGAATATATATACCTCGACAGGAATAAGCTCTCCGTTTTTTCCCAGGATAAAACCGAGCTCTTTACATACAAGTTTAAGGAAATCATTGATAACCGGCCGTCCATATACCAGTTTTCGTCAGGTGACCGCAAGCTTGGCGTGGTTTGCAGAAAGGAAAACCGTGTCTACCTGTTTAACAGCAATGGAAAATTATATGACGGTTTTCCGATCCAGGGAAATACTCCCTTCAGTATTGGCAATTTTGGGGATTCGCTGTCGCGTTTTAACCTGGTTGTGGGAAGCCGGGATAATTTCCTTTATAATTACCGGGTACATTGAAAGCAAACGGAGCGGTAGGTTATCATTTACAACAGAAAAATTTCCAAAAAAGAATGTCGTCTCAGTAACATTTAAATTCCTTTTCAGTATAAGGATAAGATGTGAATGGTTATTAACAAGCTGAGGTTAATTTAGATTTGCGGTTAAACAATATTTTTACTTATTTTACCTTTTATATATAGGCTTAATGGGTGCTATCTGTAGGTAATTCATTAAAAGTAGGATAGTAGAAATATGAAAAAAATTCTAGTGGTATTATTTGTCTCCATCCTTGGGATAGGAGCATATTCCCAGCAGGAACGACAGGTAAGCCAGTATATGTTTGATTTGATTTCAGTTAATCCCGGATCTGCCGGGAGTACAGATATGATTTCCACCCATGCCATACTAAGGCAACAGTGGGTGGGCATTGAGGGTGCTCCGCAGGACTTTGTCGTGAATCTGGACGCGCCGTTTAAGCTGTTCAAAGCGAATCATGGCGTCGGCCTTTCCATATCGGACGATAAATGGGGATTTAATGATGATATCAATCTGTCGCTGTCTTATGCTTTTCAGTTCCAGGTAGGAAACGGATCACTCGGACTTGGCCTCAGTGGAAGTTTCATGAACAGGAAACTGAACCCTGAATGGAATGTCCCCAATTCATCTCCGCATGTACAACCTGAAAACGACGGTGCCATTCCAACCGGTAAACAGAGCAAAAATGTTTTTGACCTGGGCGCCGGATTGTTTTACCGGACTGATGAATTATATGTGGGTGTATCTTCCACACATCTTCTTGAGGGTGAATTTGTTTACGAGAAAGGTACTGCCCCTGGTTCACCTGAGTCAACAGACAAACTTGTCAGACATTATTATCTCACAGCAGGATATACACTACAAATGGCCAACCCCGCATTTGAATTATTACCCTCTATGATGCTGCAGTCTGACCTGGCTTCTACAAAAATTGACCTGAATGCAACGGTCATGTACAATAAAAAGTTCTGGGCTGGCGTTTCCTATAGGGTCGGTGCCGCTGTAGTGGGAATGATAGGAATTGATATTTTGAATGGGGTGAAGATTGGGTATTCCTATGATTTTGAAACCTCGGCCCTTGATAATTTTTCAAAGGGATCTCATGAAGTGATGGTGGGGTATAGTTTCACACTGGGCATAGAAAAAACCCCCCAAAAATATAAGAGTATTAGATTTCTGTAACCAAAACAAGAATTCAATAGTATAAAAGTCTTGTTATATAGCATTAACATCTTTTGAAATATGAAAAAGTTATTTTCTTTCGGTTTTGCGATGGCGCTCTTTATAATCAGTAGTTGCTCTGGTGGCTCAAAAAGCGGTGAGCTTGAGGGCGTTCAGGGAAGACCTAAGGCAACGGGTGAAACCGATCCTTTTGGCATGGTTTTCATTCCCCAGGGCAGTTATAATATGGGCGGAAACGACCAGGATGTAGCATGGGCGCAAACATCGGTTACAAAAACGGTAACAGTAGATCCGTTCTGGATGGATGAAACTGAGATCACCAACAATGAGTACAGGCAATTCGTATTCTGGGTGCGTGATTCAATCATGCGTAAGATGTTGGGCGACCAGCTCCCTGACGATTACCTGATATCTCAGGATGAGGATGGCAATCCCATTGACCCTCCGGCTATTAACTGGGAAACCAGAATTGACACCCGTGATGAGGAAGTCAACCAGGTGTTAAGTGACTTGTACCTGAATCAACAGGAACGGTTTTATAACAAAAAAGAAATTGACACGCGGAAACTGATGTATGAGTATTTTTGGATTGACCTGAAACAGGCTGCCAAGAAATCGAACCGCTATAATTTCGATACAAAAAAATATGAAGGGTTTATTGTAAACAACCAGGGCGAAAAGGTAGAGATCAAGGACCGCTCCTCCTTTGTAATCCGCGATGTGGTGAATGTTTATCCTGATACACTTGTGTGGATCGCAGATTTCACTTACTCATTCAATGAGCCTTATACAACCATGTATTTCTGGCATCCTTCATACGATAACTATCCCGTTGTGGGCGTATCCTGGAAACAGGCTTCCGCTTTCTGCATCTGGAGATCCATGTTCCTCAATGCATCCCTTCGTGCTGATGGAAATCCCGGTGTGCATGATTACAGGCTTCCGCTCGAATCGGAATGGGAATATGCAGCCCGTGGCGGACTGGACAATTCAATGTACCCGTGGGGAGGTTATTATACCCGTAATAAGGATGGTTGCTTCCTGGCCAATTTCAAACCGCTTCGTGGAAATTACGCTGACGACGGTGGCGTGACCGCTGTAAAGGTTGGCACATATCAACCAAATGAGTATGGCCTGTATGACATGTCAGGCAACGTGGCTGAGTGGACATCCAGTGCATATGATGAATCATCCTATATGTTCACACATGACCTGAATCCGGATTACCGTTACAATGCACGTCCCGACGATCCTCCGGTTATGAAAAGAAAAGTAATCAGGGGTGGTTCATGGAAGGACATCGGCTACTTTATGCAAAATGCAACCCGCAGTTATGAATATCAGGATACTTCAAAATCATATATCGGTTTCCGTTGTGTAAGACCCGTCATGGGCGGCGTGTAATACACAGACATTAAACAAAAATAAACTACTACTAAACGAACAACAATTATGCCAAGCTTAACAGACATCGTTGAAAGTTCCGGCTGGAAAAAGTTCATGGCCAAGCTATACGGATGGGGAGCCTCTATAGTAATTGTGGGTGCACTATTCAAAATTCAGCACTGGAAGTTTTCCGGACTGTTACTTACGGTCGGACTACTGACAGAAGCCACAATCTTTTTCTTTTCAGCTTTCGAGCCACTCCATGAGGAACTTGACTGGACGCTGGTATATCCCGAACTTGCCGGAATGTCGGAACAGGATGAAATGGATGAATTGAAACAAATGAACGCCGGCGTCAGCGGTCGTCCCCTCGAACGGATTGAAGACCTGCTGGGCGACAGTTCCATCAGTGAGGCAACCATAAAAGGCATCGGTGCCGGTTTGGAAAAACTAAATACGGCTGCATCGGGAATTGCTGAAATTTCGGGTGCTACGGCTGCAACCAGGGAATTCCTGAAAAATATACAAACTGCCGCTACATCAGTGGGCAGCATGAATGAAACGTATAATGCTACTGCCCTCACAATTAAGGAATCTGCAGGAAGCCTGGCCAGTGCTTATCTGCAGTCAGCAGACCAGATTGCCAAATCAGGTTCAGAAGTAGCAGGTTCCTACCTGAAAATTGCCGATACACTCAAGGGTGAACAGGATATTATTGCACAAAGTGGCCGGGTACATGAACAACACCTGGAAGCGCTGAATAAAAATTTATCCGCCCTGAATGCTGTATATGAATTACAGGTTAAGGAAGGTAGTGACCACCTGAAAGGATCCCAGAAAGTATATGCCGGCATTGAAGACATGGTTCTCCGGTTGAAGGATTCGATTGATGAAACAGGCCGATACAAGGATGAAATTGTTAAACTAAGGGATAATCTGTCCTCGCTCAACAACATCTATGGCAACATGTTGTCGGCTATGAATGTGATTATTAAAAAGTAATTTCTCATACCATTCATAGCTATGGCACACGGCAAAGAGACTCCAAGACAAAAAATGATCGGTATGATGTATTTGGTGCTGACAGCATTGCTGGCACTGAATGTATCCACGAGCGTATTGGATGCCTTCAAGATCATTGATGAGGGACTCGAGAAAACCGGTAACACATTGAATGATAAGAATAACGATATCTATACTGAGTTTTATAAGGCGAATCAGGTAAATCCCACTAAAACGGCTCTTTGGAATAACCGTGCTCTGGAAGTAAAAGAGAAAGCGGATAAATTGTATAACTATATCCAGGATCTGAAGCTGAAAGTACTTGCCGATGCAGAAAAAGGTAAATCGAAGGCCATTCAGGGAAAATCAATTGACCGGGATGAGATAGTATCTGTCGATAATTACGATACACCTCACCAGGTGATGATCGGTACTGAACTGACAGATAAAAGCGAGGCACGAAAGCTTAAAAATGAAATTGCCAATTTCAGGGAATTTTTGCTGACACTCGTAAAGGAAAAAGATCTTCCCACTGAACTGAAGACTTCGATTTCCAAAAGTCTGGATACAAATCCGCCAACGCCCAAGAAGGGCAAGAAACTGGATCCTGAAACTGCAACATGGGAATACCATAAGTTCGGTCATTCCCCCCTCATGGGCTTTCTGGCCATCATGTCATCCCTGCAGATTGATGCCCGGAATGCGGAGTCAGATATGATCAATTACCTGTATTCCCAGATCAGCGCAGGTGAGGTAAAGTTCAACAGGCTTGATGCTGTTGTGATCCCCAATACCAATTACGTCATCCGGGGACATGACTATGAGGCCGCTATCTACCTGGCTGCAAGGGATACCACGCAGGATCCTGAGATCTATGTGGTGGAAGGTGTGAAAGAACCGTGGATTGAAGTCACTGATGCATCGGGTGCAAAAAGATTTGAACGGAAAAAGGAATTAAATTACAGGAAACTGGATGTAGAAAAAGGCACCGGTAAAGGAATTTATAAGGTAGGCGGCAGCTCCATTGGCTCACGCATATGGGGAGGCATTATCCAGATCAAAGGTCCGAGCGGCGATCCGATTATCAAACCCTTTTCAGCTGAATATACGGTAGCAGAAGGAAGCGTTGTGGTTTCCCCTACAAAGATGAATGTGTTTTACCTGGGTGTTGATAATCCCGTGGAGATTTCTGTATCCGGCGTTGCCGGCAACAAGATCAGGGCTAATGCTTCAAACGGAACCCTGGATCCCCGTGGGAATAGTTACATCATGCACCCGAAAAGGGTAGGAAATTGCCAGATATTCGTTTCCGCTGAACTGGACGGAAAATGGACCCAGGTTGGATCAAAGGAATTCAGGGTAAAACCGGTACCCGACCCCATTGCCATGGTGAACAACCAGAAAGGGGGCGGCATTGCCAAGAATGTATTGCTGGCGCAGAGCGGTGTTATTGCTGCCATGCCTCCCGATTTTGATTTTGACCTGAAATTTACGGTTACCGAATATACTGTGATGGCTATTGTTCAGGGTTTTGCACAGGAAAAAAGGGTAAAAGGAAATCTCTTTACACAGGAAGTCAGAAATCTGATCAATGGCCTGAATAAGGGAAATCCCGTCTGGATACAGGACATTAGAGCTGTCGGACCCGATGGTTCAGTCAGACCCCTGTCCCCGATTAATTTTAAACTGAATTAATTCAATTAACATATGAAACGAGTTGCTTTATTTTGTATCGGATTAGCGATGTTTGCTGTTGTACCGCAAAAGGTAAAAGCCCAGGATATTCTTACTGAAGTTTATACCCGTGAGCATATTCCGAATAAAGCCCCGGTACCTTATGCTTATGTCAGGGAAGCCGATGTAATGTGGGCGAAGGATATCTACAGGATCATTGACCTGAAGGAAAAACAAAATCTGCCCCTGTATTACCCCACAAAACCCATCAACGACAGGTATAACCTGGTACAGTTGATTCTTTGGGGAATAGACAATGAGGGCATACGTGCTTTCTCACAGGATGATCCGAAAAATGAATTTACTGTGCCACTCGACAGGGCAAAAGTTGATGAGGCCCTGGGTGCAGGTACTATAACGATTAAAAAGCCGGATATCAATACCGGATTAATGACGGATACGACTATTCAGAATGACAGGAAAACGGACGAGGTAAAGCAGGTGCTTGTCAAGGAAAAATGGTTCTTTGATAAAAACCTCTCGACCATGAATGTCCGGATAGTAGGTATCTGCCCTATTCGTGTATATTACAAAACGGATGACCAGGGATTGCCCACGGATGCTATTATTAGGCAGAAGACTTTCTGGGTATATTTCCCGGAGGTCAGGCCATTACTGTCCCGTCATGAAATGTTCAATGACAATAACGATGCACAGCGCATTTCATTTGATGACTACTTTATGCAGAGACGTTTCAGCAGCTATATATTCGCTGAATCAAACGTATATGAAAACCGCCCCATCAATTCTTATGCACTGGGCATGGATGCTTTGCTTGAAGCAGATAAGGTTAAGGAATATCTCTTCAACATGGAACACGACTTGTGGGAATACTAAACCGTATAAAAACACCATAAAAAAAAACGGGGCTTTGTGGCCCCGTTTTTTTTATGTTCTATCCCTGGTGAATGTAAATGTAGAGACGGGTTTGAAACCCGTCTCTACATTTTTCATCCCTGAATTAGATATATTCCTCCCCCTTCTCAATCCTTACGTCGTTCACAAAATTCTTGATCTTTTGCTCATCCTGTTTTTTACAGATCAGCAGGATATTATCGGATTCAACCACAATAAAATCATCCAATCCCTGGATAACGGCCAGCTTGTTATCAGGCAGGTTGATCAGGCAGTTCTGTGTATTATAGGTAAATACGTCTGAACCGGTAATTGTATTATGGTCCTCATTTTTTTCCAGGATATCATACAAAGAACCCCAGGTTCCCAGGTCAGACCATCCGAAATCTGAACACAATACATGCACATTATCCGCCTTTTCCATGATGCCATAATCAATGGATATGTTCTTACAGTTTGGATAGGCCCTTGCAATAAATTCCACTTCCTTATCTGTATTGTAAAAGTCCTCTCCTTCCATGAACAACTGATCCACATCCGGAAGAAATATACTGAAGGCATTCATGATCGATTTAAGCGACCAGAAAAACATTCCCGAGTTCCAGAAAAAATCCCCGCTTTGGATAAACAACTCGGCCATTTTCAAATCCGGCTTTTCAGTAAATGTTTTTACTTTTCTGAAACTCTGATTAAACTCGATCCGGGTTTTATCCCCGTTGATCTGAATATAACCATATCCCGTTTCAGGACGGCTGGGTCTGATCCCCAGGGTAAGCATCCTGTCGTTGCCCGTAACAAATTCAAGTCCCTTGTTGACCACATCCAGGAAATCGCCCTCGTTGAGAATCACATGGTCGGAAGGCGCTACCATGATATTGGCATCGGGGTTAATGCGCCTGATCTTGTAATTGGCATATGCGATACATGGTGCAGTATTGCGGCGCATAGGTTCCAGCAATATCTGGTTAGCTTTAATTTCGGGCAGCTGTTTACCCACCAGGGCCTCATAATCCTCATTGGTTACAATGTAAATGTTCTCCACCGGGAAAACTTTCCGCAAGCGGTCAAAGGTTTGTTGGAGCAAGGTTCGTCCCGTCCCCAGAATATCTAAAAACTGTTTGGGTTTGCGGGTTCGGCTCAACGGCCAGAATCGACTACCGATCCCTCCGGCCATGATAATGCAAAAATGGTTTTTGTTCATGAAAATCAGCTTTGTAGTTGTATTAGAGTGCAAGCGAATTTACTAAAATAACCCGAGCATGGTTCAATATTTTGATATAGTATGACAAACTGACGATCAATGAGGTTATTATTTTGATTTTATATCACTATTTTTACGCACATGAAATTCTTCAGCATTTTCGGCCGGTATATAATTCTTTTATCACGGGTTTTTGCAAAGCCCGAAAAATCTAAAATTTATTTCCAACAGATATTCAAAGAAATTGAATACCTGGGCCTGAACTCAATTGGAATTGTGATTCTGATCTCCATTTTTATCGGGGCAGTAATTACCCTTCAAACACGGTATAATCTCGAAAGTTCATGGATCCCTCTTTATCTTATTGGACTTACAGCCCGTGATACCATTCTGCTTGAGTTTTCATCCACCATGGTTGGTCTTATTCTCGCCGGCAAGGTAGGGTCAAATATTGCCTCTGAAATAGGGCATATGCGCATTACCGAACAAATTGATGCATTGGAAATGATGGGTATTAATTCGGCAAGTTATCTCATACTGCCCAAAGTTATTGCTGCCATGTTTTTCAACCCGTTCCTCACGCTGATCAGCATGGGTGTTGGTATTTTCGGGGGATGGGTTGCTTCCGTGGTGACCGGGGCACTTTCCTCAGCCGATTATGTTTATGGCATCCAGTATTTGTTTGTCCCGTTCTATATTACCTACGCGCTGGTGAAAACGGTGGTTTATGCCTTCATTATCACATCGGTTTCGGCATTTTATGGTTATTATGTCCAGGGAGGGGCCCTGGAGGTAGGACGCGCCAGTACGCGCGGGGTTGTGTATAGCAGCATTCTCATCCTTCTGGCTGACCTGGTACTTACGCAACTTATGCTCGCCTGATGATTACGGCAGAAAATATATATAAATCCTTTAACGGAAAACCCATTCTCAAGGGCATTTCGGTGGTTTTCGAAAAGGGGAAGACAAATCTCATCATCGGCCGCAGCGGTTCAGGCAAAACCGTACTTGTTAAGTGCCTTGTTGGTTTGCACGAAGTGGATAAGGGGACTATCCTGTACGACAACCGGAATTTTGTTGATATGAATTTCAATTCACGTAAAGAGATCCGGCGGGAAATAGGTATGCTGTTTCAGGGTGGCGCACTGTTTGATTCACTTACAGTGGAAGAAAATGTGATGTTCCCCCTCAACATGTTCACTGAAATGAGTTTAGGTGAAAAACGTGAGCATACCAATTTATGCCTGAAACGGGTGGATCTGTTGAATGTGAACAAACTATATCCGGGCGAACTAAGCGGAGGAATGAAGAAAAGAGTGGCTATTGCCCGCGCGATCGTACAAAACCCCAAATACCTCTTCTGTGACGAGCCCAATTCAGGGCTGGATCCCAAAACTGCACTCGTGATTGATGACCTGATCAGCGAAATTACCCATGAATATGATATTACCACGGTAATCAATACCCACGATATGAATTCGGTGATGGAAATAGGTGAAAAAGTGATTTTCATTCATGAGGGACACAAATCGTGGGAAGGCACCCGGGAGGAAATCCTCGACAGCGATGATGAGAACCTGAATGATTTTGTATTTGCTTCCAATTTCGCCAAGAAGATCAAATCCCTTACCACGGGGAATCAGTGACCGGTAATCGGTAATCGGTATTCGGTAATCAGTAATCGGTATTCGGTATTCGGTAAAAGGCAGTTCTGCAGTTTCTGTAGCCGCGTCAGCACATTGGCACATTAGCAAACCAGCACATTATAACAGAATTCTTCCATCTTCAATCTGCAATCTGCTTTTCTACCGTTACAAATTCCAATGGGATTCTTCCTCCTTGTCACTCGTCACTCGTCACTCGTCACTCTCTTCCTTCAATCCTTCACCTCCTCATAGTCGACATAAACCCCGCTCTTTGGCTTGGTTTTAGAATTGGTGATCTGCGGAGAATAATCAATGGACACCTCACCTTCCCGCTTTTTTGCCTTTTGCTCCCGCTGGTATTGTTTCTTATGTTGCCTGGCAAATTCCCTGGCCTTATCATCCATAAAATTGAAAAACAACGCAGGCAAAATATACCGGGCGAATAACCGGATTATATAGGTGACAATTACTATGATCAATATAGTTCTGAGCAAACCCATATCAACTTTTTTTTATACAAAGATATTAATTTTTTAGTGACCAGGGACAAGGGACAAGGGACAAGTAAGTTCTGCGGGTTCTGCGGTTCCGGATAATTCCATTGTAACCTACCTGTAACTGAAGGTCATAACTGCAAAACTTTTTCTCGTCACTCGTCACTCGTCACTCGTCACTTTTTTTACTACCTTTACGGGCGTTTAAAAATAAATCCCAAAAAAACACATGAAAGGCGATAAAATCATACTCGGGATAACCCATGGTGATATCAACGGGATCAGTTACGAGGTGATCATGAAATCTTTGGCAGATAACCGGATATTTGACATCTGCATACCCGTGGTTTATGGTTCGCCTAAAGTCGCAGCATATCATCGGAAGGCCCTGAACCTTGAAAATTTCAGTTTTAATACCATTCGGACAGTGGAGGAGGCACAGGCCCGTAAGGCAAATATTATTAATTGTATTGATGACGCTGCCCGTGTTGAGTTGGGAAAATCTACCGCCTTTGCCGGCGAATCTTCGCTGCAGGCACTTGAAGCAGCCGTACAGGATCTGTCTGACGGAAAGCTCGACGCCCTGGTGACTGCTCCGCTCACCAAGTCAAACGTTAAAACCGATCAGTTTAATTTTACCGGTCATACCGAATACCTCGAGAACCAGTTCAAATGCGACGGCATACTGATGCTGATGGTGAATGAGCTCATGCGGATCGGTGTGGTAACCTCGCATATTCCGCTTGCCAAAGTGCCCGAATATATCACCCGGGATACCTTGCTCAATAAACTTAAAATACTCAATAAATCTTTACTTGCCGACTTCGTTATCCGCAAGCCACGGATTGCCGTATTGGGTTTGAATCCGCATGCAGGTGAAAAGGGATTGCTGGGTGATGAAGAAGAAAAGGAAATCATACCTGCCATCCTGCAGGCACAGGAAGAGAACATGATGGTTTTCGGTCCCTATCCTGCCGACGGTTTTTTTGGTGCCGGCACATACAAACAATTTGATGCTGTCCTTGCCATGTATCATGACCAGGGACTGGTTCCCTTTAAAGCCCTCACCACGGAAGGTGGCGTTAACTATACGGCCGGACTTCCGATAGTCAGAACTTCCCCGGCCCATGGTTCAGCGTATGAAATAGCCGGAAAAAATGAGGCTTCACCTGATTCATTCCGCATGGCAATATATATGGCCTGTGATATTTATCAGAACAGGCAGCGCTATAAGGAAATGTCTGCCAATCCGCTCAAGTCTGTCGATGTTTCTGATACCTGATCCGGATTCCCGGTATTTATTCATAAGCCATGTACGAATATATCGAAGGTGTATTGAAAGAAAAAAATCCTGCCTACTGTGTCATTGAGACAGGCGGCTTCGGATATTTCATTCAGATTTCTCTTACCACATATTCACAACTTGAACCACATACCCATGCGAAGGTATTCCTGCACCAGGTGGTTCGTGAAGACGCGCACCTGCTTTTTGGGTTTTTTACCAAATCGGAGCGTGAAATGTTCAGACTTTTACTTACTGTTTCCGGCATAGGCGCCAATACAGCCCGCATGATGCTTTCATCCATGTCGGCAGATGACATCAGGCAACATATATTGCTTGGTAATACGGCTCCTTTGCAAGCCATAAAGGGAATAGGTGCTAAAACAGCACAGCGGCTCATTATTGAACTCCGTGATAAAGTCGGTAAGGAAAAACAGGGTGCTGGTGATTTATTTCCAATTCAAAACAATAGATTAAAAGATGAAGCGTTATCAGCATTGGTAATACTGGGTTTCAATAAAGGTGATGCCGATAAGGTGATAAGCAGGATTCTGGTTGCTGAATCATCCTTAACGTTGGAGGATTTGATTAAGAAAGCCCTGAAACAGTTTTAAAAGCTTTAAATAACCCGAATTTGGTCGCAGGAAAGGTACAACATATCATCATCTTACCACAGCCTTTATTAAAACTCCTCTTGCGCAGTGTCCTCATTGTTCTGATGTCAGGGACTGTGATGCCCGTTTTCACGCAGGTAACCCAAACCCCATCTGATACATCGCTTGTATATCCCTTTAGTGACGAAACCAATTTTCCGTTTTCTAATTCAGGTGTTTCTTCTCCCCTGTACCTGAAAAATCCTGCAAATGTTGTACAAACTATTGTCTATGACCCGGTAACCAACCAGTATGTTTTTTCCGAAAAAATGGGCAGGCTCGATTACAGGCCTCCAAGCTCAATGTCACTAAAGGAATATTTGCAATACGACCGTCAGACTTCTGTCCGGAATTACTGGGAACAAAAATCGAGAGAGAATGTAGCTCCGTCTAAAACACCCCTGCTGGGCAATAGCAAAATGGGTGAGTCATTCGATAAAATATTTGGAACGGATGCCATCAGCATAGTGCCCCAGGGATCTGCGGAACTGATCTTTGGGTATAATATGTCACGCATTGATAACCCCGCCCTGTCGGAAAAAAACAGGAAAAACGGATCTTTCCTGTTCAAGGAAAAAATACAGATGAACGTTACCGGAAGTATTGGCGATAAAATGCAATTGGGGATTAATTACAATACAGAGGCATCCTTTGATTTTGAGAACAAAACCAAGCTGGAATATACCGGCAAGGAAGATGAAATTATCAAAAAAATAGAGGCAGGGAATGTGTCTTTTTCACTTCCAGGCACATTGATCACAGGCAGCCAGAGCTTGTTTGGATTAAAAACCGATCTCCAGTTTGGTAAATTGTTTGTTAGCTCTGTGTTTAGCCATCAAAGGGGCCAGTCGCAGCAGATTGAAGTGAAGGGGGGAGCACAGGTGAGTAAATTCGAAGTGGATGTGGCTGATTATGATGCCAACAAGCACTTTTTCCTTTCGCATTTTTTCAGGAACAATTACAATAAATGGTTGGAGACCTTGCCCTATGTAAACTCGGGCGTGCGCATTCAGCAAATTGAAGTATGGATCACGAATAAATCAAGCAGCACCACGGATACCCGTAATATCCTGGCACTGCAGGACCTAGGGGAGGGTTACGGACCACAGGGACAGCCCGATTTTGGCGGACAAACTGCCTTTATCAGTCCGATCAATACCTTTAACGCCGCAGCGGATAACAACACAAATGAGTTGTATTCAACCATGGTGGAACAGTATTCCGGCATCCGCACATTCAACCAGATTGCCGCCTTGCTGGCTCCCCTGGAAGCTTCCTATAATTTTTACGGAGGGAGGGATTTTGAAAAAATTGAAAACTCCCGTAAACTGGGACAGTCGGAATATACAATGAATGAACAATTGGGATATATTTCACTGAACTCTGCGCTGCGTGCGGATGAAGTTCTGGCGGTGGCGTATGTATACACTTACCAGGGAAAGACTTACCGGGTGGGTGAACTGTCATCAGATGGCGTGAGCGCTCCCAAAACGCTCATCGTAAAATTGCTCAAAGGTACAAGTCTTACCCCCAAGCTGAAAACGTGGGACCTGATGATGAAAAACGCGTATGCTATCGGTGCATACCAGGTTTCGAACCGCGATTTTATCCTGGATATCCTCTACCGGAAAGATGAAACCGGCGTACCGGTGAACTACATTTCAGAACCACTCGCTGACAGCGCTTTCAATCGCCAGATCCTGCTCAGGGTACTGAATATGGACAACCTGGATTCCCGGAATGAACCGAATCCGGATGGCCGGTTTGACTTTATTGACGGAACCACGATCAATCCGCGCGACGGACGGGTGTTCTTCACCCAGGTGGAACCGTTCGGTAAGGACCTCCAGTACACAATCATGGGGGGAGATACCTCTGCCGGCAATACAGTTCAGGATAAAATTGCCCAGAAATACATTTTCGAAGAATTGTATGATTCTACACAAACCAAGGCCAGGCAGATCTCCAAAAAGAACAAATTTTTCCTGGCCGGTGAGTTCCAGTCATCATCCAGTTCGGAAATTCAGCTGAATGCCATGAATGTACCCCAGGGCTCCGTCAAGGTTTCTTCCGGCGGAATTGCCCTTGTGGAGGGACAGGATTATACTGTTGATTATACACTCGGCAGGGTAAAAATTCTTAATCAGGGCCTGATCGAATCCGGTGCTCCCCTTTCAGTTTCACTTGAAAACAATGCCTTATTCAACCTGCAGACAAAAACGCTGATCGGAACGCACATGGATTACAAATTCTCTGACAATTTCAATGTCGGGGGAACTGTAATGCATTTAACCGAACGACCCCTCACGCAGAAGGTAAACGTGGGCGATGAACCCATATCAAATACGATCTGGGGACTGAATACAAATTATCGTACGGATTCCCGGATGCTCACCAATTGGATCGATAAGCTTCCCCTGATTGAAACCAAAGAGAATTCATCGATCTCTGTCGATGCGGAATTTGCCCAGATGATACCCGGACAGGCCAAAATCATCGGAGAAGGTGGTGTGGCGTATATTGATGATTTTGAGGGCACTGAAACAACGGTGGAATTGAAAACCATTCAATCGTGGTTCCTGTCCAGTACACCGCGTAAATTTCGTAATTCGGGATTGCTGAATGACCTGAGTTATGGGTACAACCGTTCCAAATTGGCATGGTATACAATCGATCCCCTTTTCACCCGAAACGAATCGCGAACACCAAACAACATTACCGAGGAGGAACAAAACGATCCTTTTGTTCGCGAGGTACTTGAAACCGAGATTTATAAGAACAGGGAAAGCGGCACCGGGTTCCAGAATACCCTGATGATCATGAACCTGGCCTATTATCCCGAAGAGAGAGGTCCCTATAATTTTGACCCCCGCCTGACACCCGAGTACAAGCT
>Ga0105092_10000412_pt1 | contig 22053 bp, 12 predicted proteins | sample PPLLak2March2015_FD_87021 | JGI IMG/M metagenome (GOLD analysis project Ga0105092, IMG submission 87021) | Freshwater sediment microbial communities from Prairie Pothole Lake near Jamestown, North Dakota, USA - PPLs Lake P7 Core (1) Depth... | ecosystem: Environmental > Aquatic > Freshwater >... | reverse complement strand
TCGATCTTGCAGGCGCTATGAAATGTCCGACTTGGAAGTCGGACCAACGCCGGACATCGGGATCCGGCCGGCTGGCTCGAGCTTGCAGGCGCTATGAAATGTCCGACTTGGAAGTCGGACCTACGGACTCGGCGCGATTCCCGGCCGATTGTTCTTCCTCGGCTTTCCGGTCCGTCAAGATGGAAGTAGAGGAGACAACCAATTCGCGGTTCGTGCATAAGACCCGCATCCTTTGCTGTTACCGGTATCTCCTCATAGCCCTCGGAGGACTGGTATCCCCCTAGGCGGACTAGCGTCGGACCGGGCGCCGAGGCCACGAATCAGACGTCAGTCATTTGCCGGAGGCCATGCATTTTTTCTAATTGCTGAACCGCAGCCACTGTATCATGCCGGAATTTGGGGCATGCATGATCCTGAAGTGTACGAACTTGACGGTCGAGTTCCGGACGAATGGGGACAGGGTGAGCGCGCTCGCGGGCGTCGAATTCCAGACCGGCGAGCACGAATTTCTCTCGATTGTCGGTCCGACCGGTTGCGGCAAGACTACTCTTCTTCGAACGCTCGCCGGCATCGTCAGGCCTCAGGCCGGAACAGTCGATTACCTGCACGCCGGCAAGTCCCCGGGCCCTGTTCTGCTGGTGTTCCAGGAGCAGAACCTTTTTCCCTGGATGACCGTCCTCGAAAACGCGACATTCGGCCTCAAAATGTCCGGGGTTCCCGAGATCGAACGAAACCGGATGGCGCTCGAACTGCTGGCGCGGTTTCATCTGACCGGCCGGGAGCAAGCGTACCCGAAGGAACTCTCGCTCGGGATGAAGCAGCGGGTCGCGATTATCCGCGCCTTCCTTTCTAACCCCGCCATTCTTCTGATGGACGAGCCTTTCGCCGCCCTCGATTTTCAGACTCGCCTGATGCTCCAGGACGAGCTGCTCTCCCTCTGGGCAAAGACGCGGAGCCCAGTCGTGTTTGTCACTCACGACATCGACGAGGCAATACGGCTCAGCGACCGCATTTTGGTCCTCAGCCACCAACCCGGAAGGGTCATCGCGGAACATTGTGTCCCGTTTTCGCGACCGCGCTCACTCGGCGTTACAACCCAGGCCGCCTTCGTCGAGCTCAAGAAACGGATCGCAGAGCAGCTCGGGCTGCCGCCGTGGGCTGAGGGGACCGGCTGACCAGGTGACCGGCTGACGGGCTGGACAGCGAATCAGCACGACCCGGGATATCGAACCAACCGGGCCGAAAAGCGTCGGATTCTGAACCGCGAATCCGCCCTCGACCGCTCGATATGTGAAAGCAATCGGTCGTAGGCCTGGCTCAATCGTGATCGATTCGCTCAGCAGGTCAGCTGCCACGGAGAGTCTTCGGTGATGAGCACTCTTCTCTCATTGCCCCGTCCGGCTTATTTGTCTATCATGCAACGCCGGGATCAAGCATGGCTCTTAAGGTGGCCGCGGAACAGTATTTGCGCATCACTGCAGGCGTCCGGGACTACCTCCGGCAGCCGCTGCCCGTCGATCCCGATTCACTCATTCGCGCCCAGTTAGCGAACCGCGAAGCAAGGTGGCTGGATCTGGTTCGCCGGACCGTGTGGGAGAGTCCCGCAAACCCATATCGACCGATGTTCGAGCTTGCCGGCTGCGACTTTGGCGATCTTTGCTTGGAGGTAAAGCGCACTGGCCTGGAGAACACGCTTTGCCGGCTCCGTTCAAGTGGCGTTTTCCTCACGCACCAGGAGCTGAAAGGAAAAGAACCAATCGTGCGGGCCGGGAAGCTGATCGCATCCGACAAGAACAGCTTCAACAATCCGTGGATCAAGAGCGGGATGATCGCCGCGAGCAGCGGGAGCCGGAGCGAAGGCACTCAAACGGTTGTCGGGGCCGGTTCTCGAATCCACTCCGACAGCTATTACGCGCTCAACATCCGGGAGTTCGACCTTCGGAAGCGGGCCCAGATCCAGGTCAAGCCGGTATTACCCGCCTCAGCCGGCCTCTCGAGCGTGCTCGCCTCTACTCGGTTGGGCTGCGCGCCGGTGCGCTGGTTCGCGTTCGGGGGACCGGTCAAGGATTCCTGGTACTTCCGCATCCTGACGCATCTACTGATCATCATGGCCCGGGTCCATCGCGTGAAGGCGCCGTTTCCGGTTCATCTCCCAGCCAATGATTTTTCTCCGGTCGCCAACTTCATCGCGCAGCTGCGCGCCGGCAACCAACTGTCTGCCGTCGGAAGCTTCGCCAGCCCAGCCGTCCGGGTGGCTGCAGCCGCCAAGGAAAGAGGGCTGGATATTCGGGATACGCTGTTTCTGGTCAGCGGCGAGCCGCTCACCGAGGGGAAGCGCCAGGTGATCGAATCCACCGGCGCACGGGTATTCTCCCGCTATCACATCGCGGAGGTTGGGCCGGTGGGTTACGGGTGCAGCCGGATGACGACCGGGAACTCCGTGCACTTGTTTGAGGACTCCATCGCGGTTGTCAGTCACCGGCAAAAGGCGCCTTTAACCGACGTGGAGGTCGACGCTCTTCTGTTCACGACTCTTCTGCCGGAGGCGCCCAAGGTTCTGATCAACGCGGACATGGACGACGTCGGCCGCATTGAGCCGGCCGACTGCGATTGCGTTTACAGCCGGCTGGGGCTCGGTCGAAAGATCAGTGGAATACACAGCATCGGAAAACTGACAGGTCATGGGATGAGCCTGGTCGGAACAGAAGTGGTGCGCCTGCTCGAGCAACGGCTGCCCACCCGCTTTGGCGGTGCGCCCACGGATTACCAACTGGTTGAGCTCGAGGGTGAGGTCCAGACTCAGCTGATACTGCGGGTGAGTCCGAGACTGGCTGGAGTGCCTCTCGACGAGATCCGGGCGGCTCTGCTCAAAGAACTGCGCACTTGTTACGCCGGCAGGCTCGCCTCGCGGGTGTGGAGCAATGCCGATGCGCTCCAGGTCATTCACGCGCAGCCGCTCGCGACTGTTTCCGGGAAGGTCCTTCCGTTGCACTTGATGACCGTTACCGAATCGGGGACGCATGCGACGTAGAGAGTTTCTGCAACAGGTGAGTCTATCGGCGCCGCTGCTCGCCGCCACCGCGTCGGCGGGATGCGCCAGCACGCGGCCGAGCCGGCTGATCGTGTCAACGTACCCTCGTATCGCGATGAGCGGCCTTTACCTGGCTGATGAGATCGGGCTCTTCAAGCAGCAGGGACTGGAAGTGGATCTACGAGAGGTCCCCACCAGCTCACACGCCCTCGCCATGCTGGTCGGCGGCGAGACAGATGTCATGTTTGCCTCTCTGATGCCGGCGATCGTCAACGCGGTGGCGAAAGGAAGCAGGATTCGGCTGGTCGCCGGCCGCGAGATAGCGTCGGCTTCCTGCGGAAACGTCGGCACGATATACGGAAATTCGAGAGTGTTTCCCGACGGGCTTCGAGATTTGGGGCAATTGCGCGGGAAACGGATCTCGGTGGTTGCGGCGGCCTCGTCGGCTGAGTTCTTCCTGGACACAATCCTGGCGACCGCCGGAATGACTTCGAAAGAGGTACATGTTGTTTATCTCAGACAACAGGAGGGAGCGGCCGCGTTGGTCGGCGGGAAGATAGACGCCCTGATTTCTTCTCATTTCGAGAAGAGCCTCGAGTCGTTGACGACCCAGGCAATCAAGGGTATCAGCATCGGCGAAGTCTATCCCGGCCTGCAGTACAGCTTCATCTTCTTCGGCCGCCGCCTGACGGACGACGAGCCGGAGATTGGGACCAGGTTCCTGACGGCCTACCTGCTGGGCGCCAAGGCGTACCTGGAAGGGAAGAACCCCCGGTACCTGTACAGACTCATCCGGGCGGCGCACCTGGATTTGGCGACGACGCTCCGCCAGTGCCGGCAGACCTTCGCCGCAGATGGAAACATCGATCTGAAGAGCGTCCGGATCTACGTTGACTGGGCGGTCAAGAAACGTTACTGCGAACCGATCGAGGCACGGCGGTTCGTCAATACCAAGTTGATCGCTGAAGCGCAGAAGCGCGCTTCACCAACGAGGAGTTAGGGAGGTGGATTCGTGCGTCTGCACGCCAGGCAGTTCGTGATGTTCTTAGCGGCACTGGGGATATGGGAAGCGTTGTCGACAGTCGGCTGGTTGGATTCCCTTTTCTTCCCGCCCCCGTCCTTTCTCGTACGGGCGGGTTGGACGATGGCCTGGCAGGGGGAATTGCTGCCGGTCATCCAAGCGACGCTGGCGAAGGCTTTGCTGGGCTTTGCTTTCGGCTCGGCCTCTGGCGCCATCGCCGGCCTTCTCATGGGCGGCTCGGTCAGAGTAAGGCGGAACCTGGAACCGGTCATCTCGGCACTCTACACGACCCCTAAGCTCAGCCTGCTCCCGATCTTGCTTCTGATCCTGGGCATCGGACGGACTGCCGGAGTTCTGCTGATCGCCGTCGGCTGCTTCATCATCCTGGCGCTCCAACTGGCGGACTCTATTCGGAATCTGAACCCTGTTTACGCTGAGATGGCAGCAAACTACGGGGCCTCCAGGAAGGAAGTAGTCCGAAATGTTTACCTTCCGGCCACCCTGCCCAGCCTGTTCACCGGCCTCCGATTGGCGCTGGGGAGATCCCTGGTTACGGCCATCTCCGTGGAAATGATCAGCTCCGGCGACGGCCTCGGCGGCATGATCTGGATGGCCTGGCAACTGCTGGCCACGGAGCGCCTTTTCATCGCGGTCTTTTTCGCCGCGTTGCTGGGACTTCTGTTCCACGGCGCGTTGCACGCGGTCGAGACCAAGGCGGTTCCCTGGAGTGACCGGAATGCTTGATTGCAATCGAACAAGATTACACGGCGTCGGACTTCTTGCGCTGGCGTTGGTTTTTGCCGCCGCTCCGCTGGTGGGGCAGAACACCGGCGCGGTCGCGGGCCGGCTATCGGACAGTGTGGGACCCCCCCTCCCCGGGGGTCTCGTGACCCTGGTTCAGCTACAGACGGGCGCCGTGCGGCAAGCGATCGCCGACGAGACAGGCAATTTCAGGGTATTGCGACTTTCTCCAGGCTCGTACGACATCCGCGTGTCGGTCGCGGGCTTTCAGGAGCAACTGAGGCGGGCAGTCTCGGTCTCGGCCGGTGAAGAAACGCGTTGCGATTTCACTCTGACGGCCGGAAGCCTGGACGAGACAGTCGAAGTAGAGGGACAAGTTTCGTCTGTGAGCCAGAGCATCGCCGAATGGGGAGGCCGCGTCGATCGCGAAGAACTGAGCACTCTGCCGCTCAACGGCCGTGATCTTTTCGAGCTTGCTTCTCAGGAAATCGGCGCGTCTATAGCGGTTACAGCCGACCGGGGAATCACGAGCGGACAAGGCATCCAGATTTCCGTTTTCGGGTCACGTCCGAACATGAACGCGTTTCAGATCGACGGGGTCAACATCAACGACGCGACCGGGTCTGCTCCCTCGAGCGCGGGCGGATTGCTTTTGGGGCTCGAGGGCATCCAGGAGGTCAAGATCGTCACCAGCCCCTTCAGTCCGGAGTACGGGCGAACAGCAGGCGCGCTCTTCACGGCTGTTTCGCGCTCGGGCTCAAACGAGTTCCACGGAAGCGCATTCGAGCTTCTCAGGAATATGGCGATGGATGCCAGGAATTACTTCGACTCCCCGGATGAGAAAATACCCCCCTTGCGCAGAAACCAGTTTGGGGGAGCGCTGGGGGGACCAATCCTTCACGAGCGGCTTTTCTTCCTGGCCAACTACGAGGGCCTCCGCGAGCAGGCGGGGCAAACAACACGCTCGAATGTACCGACCGCCAACGCCCGCCAGGGGCTGCTTCCGCAGCCGGACGGAGGCGTCAAGCAAGTGCAAGTCTCTCCGGCCATACGTCCGTATATGGACCTGTACCCCCGCCCGAACGGCGCGGAGTTCGGCAACGGGGTCGGTGAATTCATCAGCGAATCGATCGACGGCAAGCGCGAAGATTTCGTGGCCGTGCGCCTCGACGTCCCGTTGAAGCCCAAGTTCCCCTTGGCGGCCCGGTACACTTTCGACGACGCGGAACGAACCGTTCCGGACCCGTTCCGAATCTGGACCTTCTCGCAGGACTCGCGCTATCAATTTCTTCACAGTCAACTGCAATGGATCGTCTCTCCGCAAACCATCTCGACAATGATCCTCGCGTTCAGCCGGGTGAGGAATTCCGAGTTGGGCCGGACCCGTTCCGATGTCGACGATTCGCTCTCTTTCGTACCGGGGAAACCGCTCGGGACAATTGAAGTGACCGGGTTGACCGGTCTGGGCGGTGGCAGCCGCGCAAGACTCCGTCCTCGCGAGTTCATCACCCACACCGTCCAGGCTAGCGGCGACCTGATAGGGATCAGGGGCAACCACACGTTCAAACTCGGAACCGGTTTCGACCGCATCCACTTCAACCAGGTTTCAGATATCAGTGCGACTGGCGTTTACTGGTTTACTTCCCTCGAGGACTTTCTCCTCGCCAAGCCCGGGAGGGGGGAAGCGATGGCCCCCGGCTCGGACAGCGCCCGCAGGTGGAGATTCAGCCAGTTCTTCTTCTACCTGCAGGATGAGGTGCGGCTCAGTGAGCGACTCGGCCTCAGCCTGGGAGTCCGGTACGAAATGGCTTCGACGCCTTGGGAAGTGGATGGGAAAACAGCGACGCTGGCTGACCCATTGCGGGAGTCAACACCTCGGTTGGGCGGACCACTGTTCGAGAATCCGTCCAAGGACAATCTCGCACCCCGCGTGGGCGTCGCCTGGGATGCCGCCGGCGACGGGCGCACGGTCGTTCGCCTTGGCGCAGGGATCTTCTTTGACCTTTTGGGGACCCGGGAACTCGTCGTGGCTGGAGCACGAGTGCCGCCGCTGTTCAGGCGCCTTTCGTTCACCCGGCCTCCGTTCCCCAGCATCCTGTCAGGGACCCAGACGATGAACCCGCCGAGCGCGGTCGATGCTCTCGATTACCGCCTGAATCAGCCGTACACCGCCCAGTGGCAGCTGAGTATCGAACGGCAAGTCGCCGATCGGGGCGTTGTCTCTGTAGCCTATGCGGGATCGCGGGGCATCCACCTGATGGGCCAACTGGGAAATATCAACACCAGCCAGCCAGTCACTCTCGAGGACGGGTCGCTCTTTTTTCCCGCGAACGTTACCCGAATCAACCCGGCATTTCGCGAAATCGGCATGCGTAAGGCTGCCTTCAATTCCGCGTATCACTCCTTTTCCCTCCAGTGGTCCAGCCACGCTCGCCGTATGCTGTCGTACCAATTCAAATACACCTTCGGGAAATCGATCGATGAGACGTCCAACTCCATCTACGCGGACTTTCGCAACAGTGACCTGATTCCGACGATGTTCGATTACCGCCTGAACCGCGGTCTTTCGGACTTCGACGTCCGGCATGTTTTTGCGGGTCACGCAAAATACTCGCTTCCGGAGTTTGGCCCCGTTTGGGTCAAGGCTTTCTCCCGGATGGACCTCATCGCCCTGGCCCGTGTCCAGTCAGGAAATCCCTTTTCGCCCCGTGTCGGGTTCGATCGCGCCAATCTGCTCGGGCGCGACGACCTGGGACAGCGTCCGGACATCGCGACAAATGCCGGGTGCGACTGCATCCTTGGCGATCCTGCGCGGTACTTCGATCCTTTGGCCTTTGCTCTGCCGGCCGCAGGCAGGTACGGAAACCTGGGGAGGGGGACGCTGACCGGTCCTGGCCTCGCTCTCCTCGACACCGCGATACAGCGAGTGGTTTGGGAAAGGGAAGAAGTAGCCATTCGCTTGCGGGCCGAATTCTTCAACGTCCTGAACCACCCCAACTTTCAGCTGCCCTCTGAAACAGCGCTTTTCAATTCGAGAGGCGAGAGACTGGCGACCGCGGGGCGGATCACGGAAACGAGCACCACCTCGCGGCAGATCCAGCTTTCGCTGCGGTGCGAGTTCTAGGGCCCTCTTAGAGCAAGTCCTTGAAGTATTCGGCAGCGGCTTCCCAGTCCACGGTCTCGTCCGGCTTCCGACCCAGGCGATCGTAAAGCCGGCGACGGCCTTTCTTGTCGTCCACCGCTATTCGCGCCGCGACAACCAGCACGTCTTCGGCCACTTCGATCGGGATGACGATGCACCCGTCCCAGTCGCAGCCGATAATATCGCCCGGACGGACCATCACGCCGCCGCACCCGACAGGAACTTCGACCTCAACCAGTTCGACCCGGCCCGGGATAATCGGCCGGCCGATGCCGCGGCAAGCCACGTTGCATTGCTGCATGATCACCTCATCGGTGTCGCGGCAATTCCCCTCGGTGACGATCCCCGCTACGCCTCGGCTCATCATGTCCAGACTGTTGTTCGAACCCCAATAGCCGCACTCCTTGGCTCCGTTGGTCGACATGACGATCACGCAACCCTTCTTCAGATGCGGATTCACATCGGCCTTCCAGCCACCCATCGTCCCCCACATCGAGTGCTGCTTCAGAGCATCCTCCCTGGAAACAACCGGCATACGGCGGTTGGTGGGAACTACGCGCATCGTGACCGCGGGGCCGAAGAAGCGCATGCCCATCCAGAGCGGCCGTATGGCTGGATCAATGAGTGTCAGATCCGCGCGTCCGACCGCATCAAGGCCATCCGTCACGTCGGTGACCCGAAGGAACTTAGGGTTGAAGCGGGCGGCGATGGCGTAAGGGTCCTTCTTGTCGGCCGGTGCTCCCGCCTGCGGGGCACCGCTCTGCGCCTGCGCCAATGGCTGGGCGCCCGCTGCGGCTGCAGCTATTGCCGAAGTCTTCAAGAAATCACGACGCGACGACGCGTGCTCGAGACGCTCTTTCTTCATTGCTTCCTCCTGTTTCTTGCGACCGATCTCAAATATGGCGGCGATGGTAACAGGGAGGCCCGCGAAGCGCAAACGATTGCTCGTGTCGTGGTACGAGGGCCGTTACAACCGAGCTTCAGCCGGTCCCAGAGAGGCCGGCGAAAGCCGGCTACGGGGCTTGAGCCGGCGAGATTCCAAATCCAGCAGCCAACGACCGGAGAGACAAAGGCTGTTCTTTTTGGTAACTTAAGCGCGTTTTTTGACTCGAAGATGCCGTCGTCCTGCCCGGATCGCACATTCGAGGATAAAGTGATGGAAATACGCTTTCTCAGCTGGATCGTAGGTCCCACGGACAGCCGAGCGACCGAGCCAGAGAGGTTCGTTCCCGCGACGGTCCCAGGGGCGGTTCAGCTGGATTGGGCGGCCGCGGAACACTGGATACCGCCCGAACGCAGCCGCCACCTCAACGTCCGCTATGCCGAACGCGGCGTCCCGATACTGGTCGACTACGAGTGGATGGAGGACAAATATTGGCTTTATCGAACGCAACTCGACGTCGACCCCCTGTCCCCTGGACATCGCCTCTATTTCGTTGCCAGCGTGGATTACCGGTGCGAGATCCGTGTGGGCGGGCAGGTCATCCACGCCCAGGAGGGTATGTTTACCCCCATCAAGCTTGACCTCACCGACCAGGCCGCGCCTGGCACGATCCTGGAAGTGCTCGTCTTTCCCGCGCCGAAGACCCACCAGGATCCTGTCGACGAAAAACAAGCCATGCAAAGCTGCAAACCAGCCGTGAGCTACGGCTGGGATTTCCATCCTCGCCTGATTCCGCTGGGAATTTGGGACGGTGGTCACCTGGAAGTGCGCTCCGGCTGTCATGTCTCGGCTGCCGACATTTTTTACGAAATGAACGATTCCTTCACCCACGCGGATGTCCGGCTGGAGGTGACACTGTCTGAAGCCACCGCAGGCACCCTGAAGTGGGTGCTCTCGAGTCCTCACGGCGCAACCGTCTTCGAGAGGGAGGCAGCGGTCGCGGGTACTCGTTGCCACTTTTTCGCAGCAGTCGATTCCCCCGAGCTCTGGTGGCCAAACGGACAGGGAAACCCGTCTCTCTACCGCTCAACCGTGGAGTTGTTCGACGAAACCGGCGAGCAGCTCGACAATTGCCGATCGTCGATCGGCTTCCGGCGCGTCCGTCTGGTCCCTCACGCCTTTTCATGGCAGGACCCCGACAATGCCCGGTTCCCGAACAGCCGCAACAAGCCGCCGATTACCCTCGAGGTGAACGGCCGCGTAGTCTTCGCCAAAGGTTCCAACTGGGTTAACCCGGATATCTTTCCCGGCCGAACGACTGCAGAACGCTACAAGCCCCTTCTCACTGCCGCGCGGGATGCGAACTTCAACCTGCTCCGTTGCTGGGGCGGCGCGCCGGTCCCGAAGGACGGCTTCTTTGACCTGTGCGATGAGCTGGGCCTCATGATCTGGCAGGAATTTCCGCTGGCCTGCGGGAAGTACGAAGGCACGGCGGCGTACCTGCGCGTTTTAGACCAGGAATCCCAGTCGATCATACGCCGTCTGCGGTCGAGGGCCTGTCTCGCCATCTGGTGCGGCGGCAACGAGCTGTTCAATAGCTGGTCGCGGATGACCGACCAGGACCTGGCACTGCGACTGCTCAATCGGAATGCTTTCGACCTCGATCCGGGCAGGCCGTTCTTAATGACCTCCCCGCTGATGGGATGGGCTCACGGCGGGTACCAGTTCCGCCTCGGCGACGGAAGTGAGGTTTTTCAATACTTCTCCAAGGCCCGCAACACGGCTTACACGGAATTCGGCGTACCCGGCCCGGCTGGCGTGGATTTGCTGCAGAATCTACTGCCCCCCAAAGAGCTGTTTCCTGCCAAACCGCGGACTCACTGGCAGCACCGTCACGCATTTCGCGCCTGGGACGCATCGCCAGATTCATGGCTCGAGCTGGCGTGTATCGAGCAATACTTCGGCAAGCCTGTCACGCTCGAGCAGCTGGTCGAGTGGGGACACTGGTTGCAGTGCGAAGGGCTGAGGTTTGTCTTCGAAGAGGCCCGCCGGCAGAAGCCAGTGTGCTCCATGGCGCTCAGTTGGTGTTTCAACGAACCGTGGCCCTCCGCTGCCAACAACTCGATCATCAGTTGGCCTGCCGAGCCCAAGCCGGCCCTTGCCGCGGTTGGAAAATCCCTCCGTCCCATGCTCGCTTCTGCCCGCGTCCCGAAGTTCTCCTGGACTACCGGAGAAGTTTTTACGGCCGAGCTTTTCCTGCTCAACGACGGTCCTGATCCGATTGCCCCCGGCTCGGTCGAAGCCTGGCTCTTCAACTCAGGAGGTTTCCAAGAGCAGTTTTTCAGCTGGAATCACCCGGGCGCAGCCGCAAACACGAACGTGGCCGGCCCGACGGCCTCCATCACTCTTCCGAAGCTGGCCCCAGGACCATTGCGCCTTCTTCTCCGCGTCCCGGGGCAGTCCGAGTGGGAGTCGGAATACAACCTGCTGGCGCGGGGTTAGACGATGCTGGGTCAAAAAGAATTCATTACGAGGAAAGCCCCGCTTCTCCTTTGCTTCGCTGCCCTTTTGGCGCTTGCCTGGGCGCAAAGCCCCCTGCCCGCCAGAAGGCCGCGAGTTTCCCAGTCTCCGCCGCCGGTCCTCTTCGAGGATGTAGCCTCCCGCGCCGGAGTCAGGTTCGTCCTGAACAACAGCGTGACCGCCAGGAAGTACTCCATCGAGACGATGACCGGATCAGTCGTGCTCTTTGATTTCGACAATGACGACCTCCTGGACATATACCTGCCCAACGGCGCTCGCATCCCGGATTTCGACAAATCCGACCCGCTCTTCTTCAATCGACTTTACAAAAACAACGGCGACGGGACATTCACCGACTTGACCCTGAAAGCCGGCGTCCAGGGCAAGGGCTACGCTATGGGAGCGGCAGCAGGCGACTACGACAACGACGGCTTCACAGACCTTTACGTGGCCGGTGTCAATGCCAACCAACTGTTTCGCAACAATGGGGATGGGACTTTCCGCGACGTAACAGCGAACTCGCGGGCGACCGGCGTACACCCGAAGCTCGGCAAGCTTTGGGCGATTACCGCCGGCTGGTTCGACTACGACAACGACGGCCGGCTGGATCTTTTCGTGAGCAACTACCTTACTTGGTCGTTTGAAACCAACCCGCTTTGCCAGACCAAGGGCCTGACGGCGTACTGCCACCCGGACAAATTCAAGGGAACGCCGAACATCTTATACCGGAATAACGGCGATGGCACCTTTACGGATGTCTCGGAGTCCTCCGGCATCGGGAAGCACGTCGGCAAAGGCATGGGGATTGCTTTTGCCGACTATGACGACGATCGGTTCACAGACGTCTTCGTCTCCAACGACACCTGCCAGAACTTCCTGTTCAAGAACAACGGGGACGGCACCTTCGCCGAAGAGGCGATCCTGCGCGGCGTCGGATACATTGAGAGCGGAAGGGCGATCGCCGGAATGGGCGCGGACTTCAACGACGTCGACAACGACGGCAGGCCGGACATCTTCCAGACCGCGATGTTCAGCGACACGTTTCCCCTTTACCGGAACCTCGGTGCCCAGTTCATGGATCACACCATCGCCGCTGGTCTCTCCGCTTTCACACGCCGTCTGACCGCATACGGCGGAGGCATTTGCGATTTCGATAACGACGGGTATAAGGACATTTATGCCGTCAACGGCGCCATCCTGGATAACTCCATTGAGATCGACAACCTGCCCTTCAAGATGCCGAACTCGCTCTTTCGAAACCTGCGTAACGGGAGGTTCGAAGACATAAGCCGGAGCGCCGGGGAAGACTATCAGACGCCGCTTGCGCACCGGGGAGCGGCTTGCGGGGACTTGAACAACGACGGCAGGCTCGACTTGGTCGTTACTTCGCTCAACGGGCCAACTCAGGTCTTTCTGAACAAATCCGCCAACCCCAATCATTGGGTCCTGCTCAGGCTGGTCGGTACGCGAAGCAATCGGGACGGGCTTGGAGCGAAGGTAAAGATCGTCGTGGCTAACGGCGCAGAGCAGCATAACCACGCCTTTACGACCGCCGGATACAGTTCCTCGAGCGACCGGAGAGTTCATTTCGGGCTCGGTCAAGCCGCCAGCATCCCGACACTCGAGATTCGCTGGCCCAGCGGCCGGGTGCAGGTTCTTCGCGATCTGCGCGCTGATCAGCTCATCACCATAAGGGAGGATAACCGCTAACGTGGAGGTCCCGCCAGAGAACCGCACAATTTCGACAGGCGTTCAGAGTTCGGAAAGCGGGACCTACCGCTCTGGCAGAACTTCAGCGCTTCTGTGGTGCGCTTGGCAGCGACGGCGCAACTGACCAGCAGAGCGTAGTGATCCTCTTCCCATTCCCCCTCTGGGTTCGGGGCTTGCAGTAGCACATCAAGCGCCGTCGAAAAACTCGAAGTCGAGGCATGAATTCGGGCCAGCGCCTTCCGCGCCTCGAGCATCGCGGGATCGAGATCCAGGGCGCGCTCGATCTCCAACCGCGCCTCGCCGATCCGGTTCGTCTGCAGAAGCACCAGGCCGAGCGAAGCGTGCCCGTCGGCAGACAGGGGCTGAAGCCTCAAATACTTGTTGAATGCCTCCTCGGCTTTGGGAAGTTGTCCCGTGTGCGCGTAGCACATCCCCAGGGCAAAGTAGGCTTCGTAGAACTGAGGGGCCCTGCTGGCCAATTCCTCGTAGGCTGCAGCTGCCTCCACGTACTGCCCCCGCATGAAGAGGGGCTCGGCCTTGAACAGAAGGTCCCGGAGAACGCGGCTTTCCTGCTTCTGCTTTGCCTCGTCGGCATCGATCCGGGCCAGTTCGCTGGCGTATTTGTCCACCCCAACCTGATCCTTCTGAGCTCGTGCTATCCGGACTAGCAGGAGATAGGCGTCCTTGCGAGGCACAGGGAATTCGCTGATGGCCGCGAGCGCGTCAACCTTTGCGTTCTCTGGCTCCTTCAGGTTCTCATTGGACACCGCCCTGCCGTAGTGGGCTTCCGACGACCGCGCGTCGAGCTTCAGCGCTTCGGTGTAAGCCCTACGGCTCTTTTCCCAGTCGCGCTGCTCCTGGAGCGCCTTTCCATAGATCAGCCACACAACCGCGGGCTCGACCGCCTGCGGCAAGAGCGCCAGCGCCTGGTCGAACCGAGCCTTCGCTTCGTCCAATCTCCCGAGTTTGCTGTAGAAATACCCGAGGCTGGCCAGCGCTTGGGCGTCCTGCGGAGTTAGCTCAACGGCTTTCTCGAAGCATCGAAGCGCTTCTTCGTCCCGGCCCTTGACCAGGTAGAGGTTGCCCAGGTGCTGCCAGACAGCGGAGTCCCCGGGTGCCACCTTCGAGCACTGTTCCATGATCGCGAGCGCACGAGTCGTATCGTCGGCCACGACAGAATGTAATGTGGCGAGCACCGCCAGTGCCGGTGCGGAATCCGGGTGTTTGCGCAGGAACTCCTCCAACTCGAGCATGGCATCATAGGGCTGGTTCAAGTGAAAGAGGGCCCTGGCATGACCGACGGTAGCGGCTCCCAGTGTCTCGGGCGACTGTCGCGCCAGACGAAAATGCTCCTCGGCTGCCTTCCACTGTTGATTTCGTACGAAACACTCTGCCGCAGCGAGGTGTTCAGCCGGGGTCTTTGGCGTCGCGACCGTACACTCAGGTCCCGTCGCGGTGCTTTCAGTTTGTCGGATTGAATGGGCGGCGGGCGCCAACGGCAGGGCAGTGGCCGGGCCGCAGAAAACAACTGCCAGAACGAAGGCGATTCCTATCGGACCTACCGTCCGCCCCGCAATCGGGTCGCCGAGAGGAACAGAACCGCAAACGGAGCGTCTTTCGCGAAGTGCGCGGATTGTCCCCGGAAGCAACCAGCTCCGGGGCCGGGCGTCGCATGCGGGCCACAATCCGCGCACTCCGCCAAAACGCTTCGTCTGCGGTTCTGTGATGCTCGCCATTGACTGCATTGTGCTCCGGAGGTCGATCGTGTCCGACTTGGAAGTCGGGCCTACGGGACCCTGCCCGTCCCGCTCGCCGACCCGATTGTCCCAGATTCCGATACGTCCCGCAAAACAGAAAGAGCGGACAAACCGTCCGCTCTTTCTTTGCCCTGTCAGTCGCGACGTGTGCCGCGCTAGAAGGCGAACTTCATGGACATCTGGATACGCCTCGGGTCATTTCTGACACCGGTGATGTACCCAAACAGGCCGCTCTGCGGGTTGGTGTTGATATCGCCGAACCCGTGCATGTTGAACACGTTCTGCGCTTCCATTCGGAACTGGAGGTAGCGCTCGCCGTCGCTGAAGATCGGAAACCGCTTCATCAGCGACAGGTCGATCCGCGTGATCCCGGGATGGCGCACACCGTCGTAGCTGGTCATATGTCCCGGACCCCACGGATTGAAGCCGTAGCTCCTGGCAACCGGGTCATAGTAAAGCTTGGAGACGTCCAGAATACCCTTTCCGAGAGCCGGAGTGCTGCCTGGCGGAACGAAGACATCGCTCCAACCGGAGATCGAGGGGGTTTTCAGCTCTTGATCGGCCGCATCGGCCCAGGATACGCCAACGATTTCAATCGCCCGGACGTAAGCGTTCTGCAGCGTGCTCTGAGGCCAGACCAGCGGCCGGCCGGATCGCCACATCGCGTTGCCGGCGACGATCCATCCGCCGACGATTCCGTCCAGAACCGGATGAGCGCCGCTCAACCAGGGGCGATTCTTGCCAAACGGCAGCTCGACATCGAACGTGGTCGTCAGCCGATGCTTCTCATCCCAGATACTGGTCCCCCAGTTGTCCCGTGTGTCGTCCACGCTCTGCACCCACTTGCCGCCGCCTGAATAGAATTTGGCGTTCGGGTCGTTGTTGCCCGGGCCGCCCACGTCATCCTTCAGGTTCGACAAGGTGTAGTTGAACAGGAATGAAGCGCCGTGACTGAAGCGCTTGTCCGCGCGCAGATTCAACGCGTGGTACTTCGAGGTCCCGATGTTCCGTCCGGCCGTCGCCACGGTCCCGAAGAACGGATACTCGGTCATGAGGTTCCCGAGCGTGATCTCATCGTCGTCCGCCCACCTCGTCTGACCCGCCGCAAAGGGGATAGCGACCTCGGTGGAGTAGCGCCGCTTGTTGTCTCCGGTAAGGCCCCCCGTGAGAATGTCTTTCGGGACCCGGCTGATCATTTCGCGCCCAAGCAGGCCGATGCCGCGGTTGCCCGCGTAGGCGACCTCCACCACGAGGTTGCCCGGCAGCTCTTTCTGGACGCCGATGTTCCAGAACAGCTCGCGGCCCTGACGCATGCGACTGTCGATCGCCCCAAGGGAAGGCTGAGCCGTATTGCTGTGGTTGGCAAAAGCGGTGGTCCGCTGGAACTTGTTCAACGGAGTGTTCGGCCACGGATTATCGAAGGTGCTGGTCCAGTACTGATTCACCGCGTATTTCGGATCGTGGTCCGCCCAAACATCCGCCGTGCCGTCGGTCATGTTCCACTGGTCAGTGGTTCTGCCGAAGGCATTCGGGTCTCCGGTGGTGGGCAGGTACATCATCGCGAACGAGGCGCGCACAACCGTCTTGTCACTGACCGAGTAGGCGGCACCAAGTCGCGGCGCGAACTGCCACGGGTGGTAGTCCGAGCTGAGCCGGGACGGATGCTCCGGTGTATTGACGAAGGCCAATCCACCGTTCGGAAGCCCGTTTTTCACCCATGCCGGAGGACGCGCCTTGATCGCAGCATTGTCCGACCTGGTCTGATCGGTCGCGCTGTCGCCGGTCGTCGGGAAATACTGGTCAATCAAGTTATTGAACGAGAAACCCGGCTTCAGAGAAACCGGCGTCGGCAGGTCTTTGTCCCAGACCACCAACTGATCAAACCGGTCGGTCGTCGGGGTCTCCATCTCCCACCGCACGCCGAAGTTCACGGTCAACTTGTTGTTGACCTTGAAATCGTCCATGAAGTACCCGGCATGGTAATTCATGTTCAGGGCGCGGGTGATGAAGCCTCTCAAAGTGCTGCGGCCGCTGATGCCCAGCATGAACGTCGGCCAGGCGTTCGCCTGCCCCTGGTCGGTCCACTCCTTGATCGCGCTCGTGACCGTCGTCGCGTTGCCGAGGACGTAGAACTGACCCGAGGGGGATTGGTACTGGTTGTCATACCATCGCCGGTGCTCATAGCCGAACTTAAGCGTGTGGCGGCTCATGATCTTCGAGAGGCTGAAGGCAGCCTCGAAAGCGGTCGATGGGTTGAATGTGAAATTGTCGTTGCCGATGTTCCCCTGGCCTCCCGAAGCGACAATGTACTGGGGCAGCGTGTTTGTTCCGCCCAACATCGCTTTCGTGATCGCATCGAAGGGAAGGTCGGAGTTGTCGAATTCCGGCGACAGCGTATTGCCGTTCCGAACCGGGTTGTAGTGGCCTCCCACACGGGCGTCCAGAACAGTCGTCGGGGACAAGGCGTAAACGTAGTTGATCGTCGTGCCCCATTGGCCGTCGAGGGCGGTCGAGGGCGACGGACTCGCCAGCCCATACCACGCCGTCTGCGTTCGGTCGTAGTTATTACGGGTGAACCGCCCGTAGATGCTCTGTTTCTCGGTCAGCACCTGATCAAGGCGGATGGAAAAGGCGTCGTTATCCTGACGCGTATTCCGCTGCCCCACGTAATTGCCGCACCAGGAACAGTTGGCATTGGCCTCCCGATTCGGCAGAGGGAAGTACTTCAGTAGAGCCGTCGCCATAGGATGAATCCGGTTGGACGGGACGTGCAGCCCGTCGCCGCCCATCGGGATCGTTCTGTACCAGTTGCCGGTTTCTGCATCGTACCGGTTGGGGTCGAGCAAGGTCGGCTCATAGATCGCGGGCGCGACGCCGTTGAACTGAGTGCCGGTGAAGTCCCCTGCCCTCATCTTCTCTGTGGGCGAGTCTCCCTGCACTAACTCCCCGCCCTGCCGGAAACGCAAGCCGTCGTAGTTGAAGAAGAAGAAGGTCTTCTTGCGCCCATCGTATATCTTGGGCAACCAAACCGGACCGCCTATCGCGAAACCGAACTGGTTCTGGTTGAAAACCGTCCGCTCGCCGCCCAACCGGTTCTGCTCCCATGAGTTGGCGTTGAGAATCGTGTTTTGGTTGTAGTCAAAGATTTGGCCGTGGTACTCGTTGGTGCCCGACTTGGTAACGACCGTCACGAGTCCGCCCGACACGCGGCCGTACTCGGCGGCTACCGGGTTGGTAATGACCTTGAATTCCCCAAACCCGTCCATGCTCGGCACGATACCGCCGATATTGTGGGCGCGACCGGTCACTGCGGAGATGCCGTCGACAAGGTAGTCGATGCTTTGATTACGGCCTCCGTTGATCCGCGTATCCTGCTCCTTATCATCCGCCCGCCCGCCGCTGCCCTGGACGTTGCCGGATAACACCAGCAACTGCAGGGGGTCGCGGTTCAGTTGAGGCAGGTTCTGGAGCATCGTGTTGGTAATGACCTCGCCGGTCTCCGTGTCTGCCTTACGCAGCAGGGGCGCTTCGCCGGTCACGTTGATCGTCTGGCTCACTTCGCCGACCGCCAGGGTGCAGTCCAGCGTGATCCGGTCGCCGACCTGAACCGTGAGACCTTCCCGTTGCAACGTACTGAAGCCGGTCATCGAAACCGTCAGGGTATACTTGCCCGGGATGAGGTTGGGCACGAGGTAGTCCCCCACGTCGTTGGTGATGGTCTGAGTCTTCACGTCGGTCTCGATGTTGGTCGCCATCACCTCGGCGCCCGGCAACACTCCGCCGGAAGCATCAGCGACCTTCCCGGCTATTGTTCCCAGACCGGTTTGCCCGTACCCGGCTGCCGTTACCGCCAGCAGCACCAGGCAGAGCGCAATCCATGTTCTCCGCATACAGTTCTCCCCTCTCTAACGAATTTGCCTCGCGCTTTGCAAGGACCAATTGATTGACGACCAAGACATGAAAGCGGATCGAAGGTGAATGGGCTCCTGATCCGGGCCACCATCATGGGATTTCTTCAAGAGCTGGTGCATGACCTTCCGTCTCTCCTTGCAATGCCCCATCACGCTTGGACTCAAAAACAGGAGCCTGGGATGCTCCGGAACTTATTCCTGTGCACTTCTCCGCATCAAGTTAATAACCGTTAGGATGCTTGCGGTGCCTGACTCCGGCCGCAAGACAGGTAAACAGGAGGCCGCAAACCATTGCCACGGGCGGGAATCCCGCCGATCCGACAACCGTTGTTAACCCTGTTATTAGCATTGGCGACTTCCTATCCGTCTGAGACAACGTCCCCTTTTTGGGCGTCCTCAACGCTGGCTCTCCGCGCTCCAAAGCCCCCGGTGGATGGCGGTGGGATTGCCGTCGGTACCTCTGACTCCAAAACCTCCCCGATATTCCCAGACCGCCCAATCGAAACCGTACCGGTCGCATTCCGCACGCACGCAGGCCATCCATCGAGCCGCGGACTCTTTGGGTGCAGCCTCGAATACCCCGAATTCATTGATGGCTACCTTGACCTTCTTCTGCCTCGCCCACTGAGCGAGGATGCCGAACTCGCTCTTCACAAAACTGCAGTCCAGGGAAATCCGATTGAAACGCAGCAGGTCCTGGCCTTCGACTCCTCGAGTGAAGTACTTGTCCAAATCGGTCAGGTACGTCGGAAACCTGACCGGCTTCTTGTACTTCTCGCCAATTTCCGTGTAGGTGGTCCCCTGGTGGGTGAAAATCAGCGGCTCGTAGTAGTGAAACACATAGATGATGTTGGGATCGTCGTAGACTCTGATGTACTTGGCGAACCTGAATTGCGACCAATTGTTACCCGTAACATAGAGCACTCGATCGGACGAAACCCGCCGAACCGCGCGAACGGCTCTCTCCATGAGGAGATTCACCGCATTTGAGTCCGAGGTGACCGCTTCGTTCAGCAGATCGAAGCGGAGTTGCCCGCCTTCAGACCTGTAATGCTCCGCGATTTGTCGCCAGAGGCTCGCATGCTTTTCCTGCAGTCGTGGGTCCGTGAAAAGTCGCTCGTCCAGAGCCCTCGGCAGGAAATTCGCACCTTCGAACTGGTGGCAGTCCAACACCACACCCAACCGGTTCTTCTTTGCCCACTGGAGAAGCGTGTCGGCCGGTCGCAGCGATTCCGCTTTCAGCTTGCCGTCCGGCCCAAGTACCCGGGTGGCATCAAACGGGAGCCTGACATGGTCATATCCATGACGGGCAATCCACTCGAGATCGCCTTCCCGTGTTGTAACGGCCCCGTTCACCACCCAGTCGGTTATGTTTACCCCTCGCTTGAAGGTCGGCTGCCAGCCATCTGGCGCCGGTCCAGCCGCCAGAGAGACAAACAGTAATGCGACTATCGAAACAAACCATTGCATCTTCGTCTCCAGTTCTGAAAACCTCCGCTCAGTTCCCAACCTGGCGTCTTAAGGCAGCGCAGGTTCGGCCGGGCGGTAACGTACCCTTCGAGGACTGACGACGACAAGCTACTAACGGTTAGGCCCTTGGACTGGAATTAAGGCCCGCCTAAGCCTTCGTGTGCGAGGGATCCGGCAGGCTCAGAAGCAGGAAAACCGCCCACCGGCAGACTGTTACATCCGTTAGTAGCATTGCCTAACGGTTAGTAGCTGCGGTGACGGGGGCCGGCACGCAGACAACCGGGTATACTCGTCCGGTCGTTTGCGGTCTTTTCTGTCGAGTCAACATCATGGATCGCCGTGCCAATGGGGGAGTCATGAACCGTATACGGAATACTATCCTTATCATCAGTGTCCTCTTATCCGCTCAGACCTATGGCCTGTCGGCCGCACCCGGCCCAATCAAGGTCAGTCCGACAGGGCGTCACTTTGTCGACCAGGACAACAAGCCTTTCTTCTGGCTAGGCGACACCGCGTGGCCTCTCCTGGTGCAGTATTCGCAGAGCCAGGCGGAAGCCTATCTGAAGACCCGTTCCGCTCAAGGATTTACGGTGATTCAGAGTGTCATCGCCTGGGGCCAGGGAAGCGGCATGGAGAAGAAGACTCCCCTGCCGAACCCGCAGGGACAAGAACTCTGGATCAACACCGACCCGGCAACGCCCAATGACGCGTTTTTCAAACACGTCGACTCCCTTGTTGCCTTCGCCGGGCGGCAAGGGCTTGTCATGGCGCTTTGGCCAACCTGGGGCTACTACGTCACCGAGGCCAAGACCATCAATATCGACAATGCTCGTGCTTACGGGCGCTGGCTCGGGAAGCGCTACGCAAACGTTCCGAACGTGATTTGGGTGAGCGGAGGGGATCGCGTGCCAGTCGGCTTCGAGGAAGTGTATCGGCAACTGGCTCTGGGGCTGCGGGAAGGCGACCGGGGAGCGCACCTGATCTCCTATCACGTCTGCGGCGGCCGGTCTTCTTCTCACTTCTTTCACCAGGAACCCTGGCTCGATTTCAACATGATCCAGACTTGGTGCGACTGGTTTCAGATCTACCCTATGGTCACCTCGGACGCACTACTGCAACCCGCCAAGCCCGTCGTCATGGCCGAAGGCGCCTACGAAAACGGCCCGGAATACCCCACAGGCCCGATCACGCCGCTGATTGTCCGCCGGCAGGCCTGGTGGACGGTTATGGCAGGCGGCTCGCACACTTATGGCCAGAACCAGATGTGGCGCATGGAACCCGGCTGGGAATCCACTTTCGAGACTCCGGGCGCGCTCCATGTCGCGTTGATGAAGAAGATACTGATGGGCCTCGAGTGGTGGGATCTGGTCCCGGACCAGGGAATACTTGCTTCCGGCGTCGGCAGCGAGAGAAGCTTGAACACCGCAATGCGATCCATCAAGGGGGATAGGGCGCTCGTGTACTTCTCGTCCCAGTGCGGCGCTTTCGTCAACGTGAGCCGAATCCCCACCCAAGGGGCCAAAGCGACCTGGATAAACCCGACTGATGGGACCAGAAGGGACGCCGGAACCTACCTTACGGGCAACCGTAACGGCAAGGCGTTCCCCGATAACCGTGTCGAGCATTTCGCGACCCCTGGCCACTGGGAAGACGCGCTGCTGTTGCTGGAGGCGGTTGAGTAAAAGACGGTTCACGGTTACACGGTTCAGGGTTGCACTGTTCACGGTCGGACGGTTCACGGTTCACCGGTTAGACGGTTCACGGTTGAAGGGTGGGGCGGAGTGAAGATCAAACAGTTCGAGGATATCGAAGCGTGGCAGCTGGCCAGAGTACTGACTCGGAAGATCTATGATCTGACAAGAAAGGA
>Ga0105092_10000411_pt1 | contig 22062 bp, 14 predicted proteins | sample PPLLak2March2015_FD_87021 | JGI IMG/M metagenome (GOLD analysis project Ga0105092, IMG submission 87021) | Freshwater sediment microbial communities from Prairie Pothole Lake near Jamestown, North Dakota, USA - PPLs Lake P7 Core (1) Depth... | ecosystem: Environmental > Aquatic > Freshwater >... | reverse complement strand
CATTCAATTCACGATAATCTATTTTACTATAATCATACTCATTAATGCTTTTAAAATCATTAGGAAGAATTGCGGATGAACCTTGCCGCGATGCTTCTTCTGATGCAGGAGCAACAGAGCTGTCGGAAGCTGCCAAGATGCCGATGGGCTGAAGAGCCACAAGAAACAAAATTAACATTAGTCTTATTATCCGTCCAATAGCTGGCAATGTCATTCGAAATCCTCGGCAGTCAGCGGCCCATACTTTTGGAAAGTTTTTAAATATTTAAGCGATTTCGTTTCATTTTATGTTTCATTTTATTCTTGCCATTTATTCTATATTTCATCTGGTATCCGCCCAGCATTTTCAGCGCAAATCAGATCATTTCGTCGATGTGCTTCATCTCCGAAACATCAGTTAAATCGCTGATGGATTCATGCTCTACCTCAACTCCGCACTCTCGGGCTGCAGCCACCAGATTTGTTCCGCCTACCAAGGCAATTCCGGCATGGTCTCTCTCCACGGAGACGCCGAGGACATTCATGTTGGGCTCGCCCAGCTCCAGGACGCCCGTGAACTCCGCTGCGGCCATTGAATCGAGCACCTCTTCAATGCGATCCCTGGCCAGCATCGGAGCTTCGTGAAGATTGCCTAAAATTCGTCCGTTGCCGGTTCGCATCATGCCCATGATGTCCGTCAATCCCTGCACGGTGAGAACATCTATTGGGTCGATGGTCGTCGCCCAGTACATCAGCATATCCGTGAACCTTGTCGGCTCGCGTTCCACGACCTCGATCAAGCCTCCGCCCTTGGGCCGCACCGGAATTCCGCGCTTGAGCAGCACTCCGCAAATGGTCAGGCTACAAGCAGACTTGATGCGAACGGTTTGACCCTCATCCAGAAGCTTGATCATGGGAGAGACGGCCAGCCCGCTTTGGATTGTGTCATAAAATATCGCGAGCGTCTCTTCAAGTGCATCCTTTTTCACAAGAGTTGTATTGGTTATAATCTTGCCTTCCATTGATGCGGGATCAAAGCTGACTTGCTGCATGAGGTTCTCGATTTTAGCCAGGGTGAAGATGAGAGGTTGAGACGGTTTCACACCCCATAATCTATCAGGGGGATTAATTAGCTTTTCATTGGGAGATTGACGATATCCCTTTGCGATCTCAATATCTGCAATGCCTGAAATGGCGAATCGCTCTGATCCAGCAATCGTTCTGATACATCGACCTTAATTCACCATTCACCATTATTCCATTAACCATTTCGCTATTATCCATTCGGGAAAGCTAATTGCGCTATGCCTTTCAATCAGAAGCAATCTTATATCCCTTCTTGCAATACTATATTATTAATGCTGAGGCAAAGGTTCGTGCTGGATACCACAGCACTCACTGATTCTTTAGCCTGGGAGAGTGAAGGCTGCACCGGCATTTGCGAAGGGATGAACGCTATCCTTAATCGCGTGGCGGAGGGCAGGCTTCACCTGGGCATAAGCTGCTACATTCCCTATCCATCGGTTTATAGTGAGATCAAGGACTTCTCTAGACATAACAACTGCGACGCTGCCGTTATGAGCAAAGTCGACACGTGGCTGGTGAAGAAGACCCCGGACAGATACAAGGTAAAAGTCCCGTCCAAGATCTTTTACGAATACGTCGATTACATGCGCAGCCGCATCAACAAAGGCATGAATATCTCTGAAGAGGCCGTCTGGGAATCCGTCACCCGCTGCATAGCTCTGAGCGAAGGCGGGGCAAATCTCAAGGATATGAAGGACGAGATCGAAAGAGAGGTCGTGGGCGGCGTAATCAGAAAGTTTCGCGAGAAGTACAGAGCTGCGCTGCGCTACGGAATTTTGGACAGCGGCCCGGACATTGATGTCCTGCTGCTGGCCAAGGAACTGGATGCAGCAGTGGTCTCGCAGGATTTGGGCATCCAGCGCTGGGCTGAGCAACTGGGTCTGCGTTTTATGGAATCGCGATCCTTTCCCATAATGATCAAAGAGTACATGAGCGCGATGCCAGGGCTTTATGCCGACGAGAAAGAAGAGGACAGGATGATTTGACCATCGTACTTACGGTTCTTACATAGATTGCCTATTAGGTTACTATCACTAATTTATAATTTTCTAATTGTTCGACATTTAGTTAATATATCCTATTTAATACATTGACTATGCGGCCTCATCATCACCATCGCCCCAAATTTCTTTATATCTTATTAAACTATTTGGGAAAGATTTATCTCTGGTGTCTGCTCATTAAAGAATCATGGAAGTGGTTATAGATCTGGGTGGAAGGCCGGGAATAGACTGCAACGGATTCTGCAAATTTTGCTACTTCAAAGGAGTCGATAAAGTTGAGCCCATGGGTTGCAGGCTGTGCAGTCCCTTAAAAAAAGGATGCGATTATTGCTCGCGGGCAGTTGTTGAAATTGAGCCGGGATTCAAACCACTTGACATGCTTCTTTTTGAAGTTTCCAGACAACGAGCCTCATTCGAGCCGGATGTGATCTCGCTTTGGGCCAATGCGGACCTGAGCTGCTATCCGCAATTGCTCGAACTGGTGAGCAAGATCAGCGGGGGCAAAGTTCCCGTCTTTTTGGACTACACCAGCGGAAAAGGCTTTAAAAATGGCGATGAGGCGGGTGCCCTGATCAAGGCAGGCGTTCGAAAGCTCAGCTTCTCCGTATTCTCCACCAACCCTGCTTTGCGCAGAAAGTATGTAGGAGACAGGCACTCAGAGGCAGTTTTATCCAATCTCAGAACCTTTTGCGAAAACTGCGATGTCTATGCCATGGTAGTTCTAATTCCCGGAATCAATGATGGAGAAGAGCTGGAAAAGACATGCCGGGATCTCGAAGAGATGGGTGCCAAAGGTCTGATGCTCATGATGTTTGCCAATTCCGAGCAGCAGGGGCTGATCTTCGGAAATGGTCCCGTCATTCCGGGCGTCGTTCCTCATGGCGTAGAGGAATTGAAAAATCTGTCAACCGATATCAACAAAAGATATAAAATGAGAGTAATCGGCACGCCTTTTTGGGATCCGGAAACCGGAGCGCCTTTCGCTCTGGCCCACCATAAGTCGGAGATGAAACGGCTCCCTGCAATTGAGAAAAGTGCCACCCTCATCACGAGTTCCCTTGCCTATCCGCTATTATCTTCGATCTTCCGAGATCTGGGCGACAGCGTCAACGTCCTGCCGGCGAAAAAGGAGATTGGAAGCCTCATCACACAGAAGGATTTTTGGGAGATGGACATCGCTGACATGAAAGAGAGAGTGATAATCCCGCGCCTGGCTCTCGCTCACGACCGGGAGATTATGCAAGCATTAAGGCGCGACGGAAAACCGCGATTAGTATTCCGAGGGCCGGAGGCTCTCACTGTGGAATCGGAATTGAGCATTTATATGACACGCCGGCAGGTTCTGGACCGCGAGGTTGCAGCCTTCACCAGCCTCATTGAGCAGATTAACGAGGTTGGCATCTGAGGCAACGACAGAATAGAATGACGCCATATGCATTTTTGTTTGCAGGTTACTCTTTTTATCAGTTGTTCCTGTTTTGCAGATAATCATTCTCAAGAGTCGTCAAGCCCACGTTCAACCGATGCCAAGACATTTTGCAGCTCCTCGATCTTGATAGGTTTGCGGATATACTCATCCATGCCGGCTTCCAGACATAGTTCCCTATCGCCTTCCATGGCATAGGCAGTCATGGCGATGATGAACGGCTGCCTGCCGGACATGCTGCGCACCTTTCGCGTCGTCTCGAGCCCGTCCATCTCAGGCATTTGAATATCCATGAGGATGACATCGTATGGCTGCGTCTCCAATGCCTGCAAAACCTCAAGGCCGCTAGTTGAGACATCCGCCCTGTATCCTAAAACCCTCAACATGCTCAAAGCTACCTTCTGATTCACCTGATTATCCTCGGCCAGGAGGATGCGCAGATTCTTCATCTCAGCTTTGCGGGACGGGCGCAGGCGGTCTGGATGCTGTGGCCCTGGAACATTTGGCGGTGTCAGGAGATCATGAATAGCCCCATATAGCTGATGTGGCTTGACGGGTTTCGTAATCCAGGCTGAGACCTTGGGCTCTCGAGGTACATTGTAGCCGACGGGAATGAGCATAATGATATGCATTTTATCAAGAAATTGATCTCGGTTCGTTTGATTTTGCCCATGCCCAATTTGATCTCGGATCGATTGATCTTCTCTAGCTTGATCTTTCACCAACGGATCTTGCCCAATATGATCTTGGACCGACTTATCTTCCCCTGCCAGATCAAGTCCCATCTCCAAGAGACTTCGAACCAGGCTCTGGTCCTCTCGGTCAGGCAAAAAGACATCCACGACAGCAAAATCGTAGTGGCCCATCTTTCGGGCAAGATTAGCCTCTTCATAGCTTGAGGCAGCACGCACATTCATTCCCCATGACGCAAACATTTTTGCGATCATCTCGCGCAAGGCTTCATTCCCGGCCACAACCAGTGCGGATCTACCGCGAAGAAGCTGGTCGTCCGGCGTGAAGTCCTTCTCTTCCAGGGCTTGGGCTTGAATCGTAAAGTGAAATATGCTGCCGATTCCCGATTCGCTCTGTGCCCAGATCCTTCCGCCCATCATCTCCACCAGCCTCTTGCTTATGGCGAGACCAAGGCCGGTGCCACCGTAATTGCGAGTGGTCGATGAATCAACTTGAGAAAACGATTGAAAGAGCTTGTCCATATTCACGGGAGATATGCCGATGCCGGTATCTCGAACCGCAAAGTGAAGCTCGAATAGCTCGCCGGATTGTCTGTGAGCGGAAACCGACAGGACGATCTCGCCTGCCTCTGTGAACTTTACGGCATTTCCCAAGAGATTCACCAATATCTGACGAAGGCGGTTGCCATCCCCGTTCAGCATTTGCGGCACACCGTCATCCAGGAGAGAGACCAGCTCCAGCCTCTTTTCCGCGGCCTTGGAAGCAAGCAAATCCAGAGACTCTTCAATGCAATTTTGCAGAGAAAAGGGCAGCTTCTCCAGCACCATCTTCCCGCCGTCGATCTTTGAATAATCAAGAATATCGTTGATGACGGCCAAAAGCGCATTTCCGCTATTTTTAATGGTCTCCAAATAATCCTGCTGCTCAGGATCAAGATCGGTCTCCATGAGAAGCCCGGTCATGCCGATGACGGCATTCATGGGCGTTCTGATCTCATGGCTCATATTGGCCAAGAAATCGGATTTTGCTCTGGTGGCCAATTCAGCCGTCTCCTTTGCATTCTTCAGCTCCGCCTCCGCCAGCTTTTGCTCCGTGATATCTCTTATGGACTCGATTGCGCCATAGATATTTCCATCTGAATCGTAAAGCGTAGCTGCGCTTCCCTGAAGATACACGGCACGCCCATTCATGCTCGGAATATAGGATTCCCCGGTAAAAGACCCATCTTCCTGCCGCCTAATCGATTCATAGGTCACTTCAACTTTAGAATCGGAATTTAAGACCAAATCGATGAGGATCGGCCTATGCACGCCATAAAACGGCAGAGAGTATTCATAATTATCTTTTCCCAGAATATCCGAGGCCTTGATTCCAGTCATCTTCTCGATGGCCCGATTCCAGGCGATCACGGACCCTTCTTTATTAATAACGAATGTGGCGTCGGGCAGGAAATTAATGATATCTGTCAGCCGCCTCTCCGTATCCTGCATGGCTTCCTCCGCCAGGGTTCTCTCAAGGATTTCGCTGTGCAGCTCCTTGTTGGCCTCTTCGAGCTGCGACGTGCGCTCAGCCACGCGGGCCTCCAGCACTTCGTTCAGGCGCGTGATCTCTTTTTCGGCATGTTTGCGAACTGAGATCTCCTGTTGCGCTTCTCCGATAAGAGACGCATTATCATCCAAGGCCAGGATCTGGCGCACAACAACCAGCCCGATTATTCCACCTACGGCCCAGGAGAGAGTGGAAAACGACAGGCCGATGGGATGATCATGGCTCCAAACCAGCAGCATAAAAGAGGCTGCCGCCCCAAAATAGGGAAGATAAAGCGGCCAGGTCAGTTGCCCATAGCGAGAATTGTCTTCCGCGGTCTCGAAGGCAGCTTTGCGGATCGCATCGGCTTGAGCAATTCCGGCAAGGCCCATCAGGATGTATCCTATAGGCCAGCCGAGATCCAGGAGCCCTCCGGCAACATATGTCCCATCCAGGCTCTGCCGCATGAAAATCGCATCAGTAACGATCATTGTCACGATCCCGGCTGCCAGCAAGATAAGCGAATGCTGGCCGGGCATGTAGATTCTCTTAAAAAGAAGCTCCAAGACCGCAAAGAGCACAATCAGATCCATGACCGGATAGGCCACGGACAAAGTCGTCGTGAGGACATCGGCACCTGCAGACTGCTCGATGGTAGGCGCAATGATCAGGCTCCAGAAGATGAGGACTGATGCAATCAATACGATTCCCGTATCAAGCATCATCTTCAGCCTTTCGTTCGCAGTATATTTCCTTCCTGGCAAGAGCAGAATTCCCATGAAAAATAAGGGATAACTGAGGAGAGCCGGAATGTCTGAAGGAGAAGGGAAGGGGCTCTCATGCAGTGCCAACTCCATATAGGCCCAGATGAAGTCTCCCAGAGTGTAGCTGAATCTGGCTGCCGCCATCATCAACCAGGCATAATAGATACGCTGGTCATATTTCTTTGAAGATACAGCTCCATAGAAGAGCGCAAGAGTTACAAGGCCGTCGATTACAAAGGAGCCGATATCGGTAAATGCAGTATTCGCATCTTGGTTGTCTCTCAAGACAAACATGACCAGGGCGAAGACGAGGAGGATCGATGCTCCTATGACCGTAGCAAGGCGTAAGGTTATAAGCGGCTTGCTAGCTAAGGTCTGATGTATCGAGTCGTCCGATGTTGAAAATGAATGACCCGGCTCATTCATTAAGATATCATCCGGAAACGATGATGGCATCAATCATCCTCATTCATACCAATCCTCATCCGCGCTAAGCGCTGCTAGCCGATCGACTGCGCACTCTCGGAATAACCGGGAGTATCCGGCATGCCGTGGAAATATTGAAATTGGGATTCGCTCTCGAACCATTTTTTAGATTTTTCGCAAATTAGAGATCATCCAATGATGGTATTAGGAAGGCAACATCAATTATCTGCGAGCATATTCGATAATTTTGCATATTATCTTCAATATATTATTTGCATCATTATCGATCCAATTAAGAATTCCTAATGTCAGTTTCTAATATAACTAATTATGCATCAAGGGTCGACCGTGTTTGAAAAATTAAGGGCTAATTAGGGATTTTTTTTGTATATTATGCAGTATTACATTTCGTATATTATGCAGTATAACAGTTTAAACAAATGAAAAATTGAAAAAGATCACCGAATGATCTTCTCCGCCACCCGCATCAGCAGCACGGCGATATCCTCTGTGCCGTATATCTCGGCAAGCCCCCTGTCAAAGAACATCGTGGCGTCGCAAGGCAGCTCGTCATCACCTTTCCAGAAGATCACTCGGACAAAGATGTCGGGAAATGCGGCCACATCCATTGCGACACTTCCATCTTGCATGAGCTTTGCCACCCGCCGGATGTCGTGGGTCTCGATAATGGCGGCAGAACCGGGCAGATTTTGCTGAATATTTTGCTGAAGATAAGCTGCAAGCGGCTCTATTGTGCTCTTGGAAAATGCAGGCCAGAAGACGTTGCCGCCTCGCAGTTCTTTAAAGGAGATCCATTCGCCGCGAGGATGAAAACCGCACTTGAGGATGCCGATTAGGTAGTGAAGGACAAGGACCGCCGCAACCTCGTCCGCAGCATAGCCGGAAGCCTCCGAGATTATTGATTTTCCGTCGAGTCTGACGACATAGCCATCTGCCAGAAAATCTACAGAATATTCCGACTCCGTTGCCAGCGTGGCCAGCTCGTCCCAGGCCATTTTTAGCGATATCTCGTAGCTCATTTCTGTTCCGCAAGCCAAATTCATCTTTTAAAGTTTTTTTAATTTTTTCGGAATATTTTTCATAATTTTTGCAAATTTTATAGAGGCTTTCTTCCCGCCATCAGCCCGATGCAAAGGTACTGCCAGAGCATATTCACCCTTTCAAAGCCGGCTTCATTCCACCAGCGGGCCTTCACATTTTTGCTGCAGTAATAGTGAGTCTCCTGCTCATTGCGAAGGCCGGCCACATAATCGGAAAGCTCGCTGTCAAGCCCCTTGCGCCGAGATTCCATCTCTTCGAAGAACCACTCTTGCATATCGCTCTCTTCTTCCACATATCCCTCTGCCCCCAGCAGCCAGCCGCCGGGTTTGAGGAGACGGAAGCATTTTGCAATTGCTGCTTTATAGCGAGGGAAAGGCAAATGCTCCAAGACGAGAGTTGAGACAACGACATCGAATGCCCCGTCAGCCAAGCCATTGTCCCAGTCCTCGCCGGAAAGGTCCGCAATCCTGTTTCCCAGAAGCGACTGAGGATAAGACCCCGACACCTTTTCCACGGCCACGTTCACCATTCTCTCCGATCCGTCGATGAGAAATACCTTTGCCGGGCATTTTTTAAGAACGGCCAAAGACGCATTCCCGGTTCCGCAGCCAAGGTCGATGATCTTTGCCTCTGCCTTTGCCGCCAGCATTTTCGGAACGAGGTATCTCTTGCAGGCATCGCCAACGAGGTCGAGCATGACCGAATAGCCGGGCACTGCCGCAAATTGGTATCTGTCATAGGCTGTCGCGTGAGCATCATAACAGGAGATCGTCGAGGCTTCGATCATCAGATCTTCGGTCATCAGAGTTTATTTTCTCACCATAAGTATTTATTTTATTCCGCTCGCTTCACCGGCCCTCACCAGCCGCAGCTAGAGAAAGATCCAGTACACGAGCACGTTTAGAATGGTCAGCGGCACACCGACCCGGGCAAACTCCAGAAATGTCAGGGTCTCATGGCTCTTCTCTGCGTTCTGAATGATGATCACATTGCTCGCCGCGCCGAGGATGAACAGATTTCCGGCAATGGTGCTCCCGGCGGCCAGGGCCATCAGCGACTCCACGGTGGGATGGACCAGCAGCGGTTGGCAGAGGGCCACAAAAGGAACATTGGATATGAGCTGGCTTAAAAGGACGCTCAAAGCCAGGATGGCAGAAACAGAGCCCAGATTTGCCTGAGACTGGGCCATGATTGCCTGGAAAAATCCGGACCTCCAGACGCTGTCCATCAGGACGAACATGCTGGCGAAGAAGATCAGTGTGCACCAGTCGATCTTTCTCGCGATCTCCATTCTTCTTGGGCTGAATAGCACGATAGGCAGAGCCGATGCCAGTGCGATGTAAGTCAGCCGGAACTCTTCCCCCATGCCGATTTGAACCGATGCGATCTTGGCAAAAATGAGCAGTATGAGCAGAATAAAAGCCGCCCTGGAGAGAAATGCCAGCTTCGGGTCCTCGATCTTTTCCTGGTGGATCTGCAGCGCCTTATTTTGGAACTGATCTTTGTAAAATAACCTGAGAAGCAGATAGGCAAGCAGCATATTCACGAGCGTCGGCAGGAGCAGGTACTGCAAAAAAATCAGGAAGGGATTGACCAGGCCGCCGTTGACGGCGATAAGAAGATTTTGCGGATTTCCGATGGGGCTCATGGCGCTTCCCGTGGTCACGGCATAGGCCAGGGCCAGGAGCAAGAGCTTCGGCGAGATATTTTGCGTCCGGGCGAAGTAAAGCATCAGCGGCGTGCCGACGATGGCCAGGGTATCGTTCATGAGCAGGGCCGACAGGAAACCCATCCCGAAAATAACAAGCAGCAAGAGCTGATCCAGGTTCCCGGCCTTTCGAAAGATTCGATAGGACAAATGCAGCAGATAGCCGCTCTCCTGCATGGCCTCGCCGATGATGAACATTCCCGCCAGAAAAATCATAACATCGGGATTTATGGCCGAGGCAGCGTCCAATGGGGTGATCTGGCCGGTGAAAAGGACGGCCAGGGCACCCAGGAGCATGATCTGCCAGATCTGAAGCTTCAGGTCGCCGATCTGCCGCAAAGCTATGAGGAGGAGAACCAAAGCCAATACGATTATGGAAATATTTTCCGCTGCCATCATTTAGTTTTACGGTCCCTGCGCTCTGATTTTACTTCCAAATCTATCGCGATGCAATCTATACCGGAGCAACATTAACCTTATGCCTGTTTCCCCCAAAAGGTATAAACCACCAAAAGCTTTTTAGTTCCAGATATTAATACTCACTTCATTTGAGGAGAAAGTCTGGATGGCAGATTTTAGAAAACATGGCGAGATCGTATCCCTCCAAGCTGCGGCAATTCTCGCTGCGTTGGTTCTTCTTGGGCGTCTGCTACTTTTAGCTCTTTTCAGAACAGAAAAATCTTTTTTATTTGTAGATGATACAATTTTTATCATTACCAGTGCCCTGGCCGCGCTCTCATTACTGTATGCTTCCAAGATGTCGGAGGGCCCTTCCAAGAGAGCCTGGAAATTCCTGGCCATAGCCCAAGCGGCTTACACCCTTGGAGAACTCATTTGGGGAATAGTCGAGGTCGGACTGCACGCGAATCCTTTTCCCTCCATCGGAGATATCGGATTTCTCGTCTTTTATCCCATATTCCTGATCGGCATAGGCGTTCTTCTCCTCCCGGACGAGCCTCTTTCGACTCGAGAGAGGATCAAGATCTTCATCGACATCGCAATTATTACTATATCAGCCGCATTCGTATTTTGGATCTATCTCATCTCGCCCATCGCCACCTCCCACAAAGAAATCTCCTTTGGCCTGGGCCTGGCCATGATTTATCCCATCCTTGATCTGGTCTTGCTCCTGGTCCTGATGCTGCTGCTCTTCAGAAAACTGAGGTCAAGCCAAACCTATCCATTGATTGCGATTGCTCTGGCGTTGATATCATCCGTAATCACCAATGCGATATTCTGCATGCAGGTAGAGCAGAAGTCTTACATTCCGGGCAGCCTGCTGGATACAGGTTGGCTGATAACCTATCTGTTCTTCGGGCTGGCCGGAATCTTGCAGGTGAGCCGGGCTAAGCAGAAAGAGTCAAATGCCCTTCGAATTGAAGAATCACATCCAACAAGCACACTTTCCTGCCGCAGAGCCACATGGACTCATTACCTGCCTTACTTTGGCGTTGGAGCTGCGTCCTTCCTCGTCTACTGGGGCTCAAAGAGCCTTTCATCCATCAACGACTTCGCAATTGTTGCGTCTATTGCTATGGTAATCGGGCTGATGCTGCTCCGTCAGAAGATAGAGCTGGACGATGACGAAGAGCTGCTCCATCGGACCTTGTCCGAGATAGAAGAACGCAAGAGAATGCAATTGCAGCTGCAAAAGGCCAAAGAAACGGCAGAAGCGGCAACACAGGCCAAGTCCGAGTTCCTGGCCAATATGAGCCATGAGATCAGAACGCCCATGAATGCCGTGATCGGTACCGCTTCCCTTCTGCTGGAAGAAGATCTATCACCGCGCCATTGGGAATGCATCAAGACCATTCACGACAGCGGAGAACTGCTTTTGGTCATCATCAACGACATCTTAGACCTATCCAAGATTGAGAGCGGAAAGATGCAAATTGATGAGCAGCCGTTCAAGCTTGAAGAATCCATCCAGGATTCCATAGAGCTGATCCGAGGAAAAGCTGCCGAAAAGGGCCTTTATATCGACTGCGCGCTGCATGACCTGCCTGAAGTAATAATCGGCGATCAGATAAGGCTCAGGCAGATTCTGATCAACCTGCTCAATAATGCCGTCAAATTTACGGATAAAGGCGGACTGTCGCTATCGGTTACAGGCAAGAGACTGGAGAGCGGCAATAAAGACAACGCGTTGAAAGAGACCGGAACGCAGAATGACGGCAAAAAGAATGGCGACGAGCATAATCAGGACCAACAAAACGACAGCATTTATGAGATTCATTTTTCTGTCAAGGACACAGGAATCGGAATTGCTGCGGATAAGATGGACCGCCTGTTCCTATCCTTTTCTCAGGTTGACCCCGCTGCCACTCGCAAATATGGCGGAACGGGGCTTGGTCTCGCCATTAGCAGGAGGCTGGTGGAGCTGATGGGCGGAAATATCCGGGTCGATAGTGAACTTGGCATCGGTTCGACGTTCCACTTCACCATCCGCACAAAAGGATGTGACACCACATCATTAACAGGCATCGAACAAGCACGGCTTTTTGCATCTCCTAACGCGGATTTGCCGGCAAAGGAGCCGAGAGCAGAGCGAGCTTTTGGCGACCATGCACCCGTTGATCGGGAAAGCGATCTGCGCATACTCCTGGCGGAAGACAATCAGGTCAACCAAAAGGTAACCATGCAAATGCTATCCAAGCTCGGATTCAAAGCCGATATCGTCGGCAACGGCCTGGAGGTCTTGCAGAGGATGGAGAGCCAGCCTTATGATATAATCCTCATGGATCTGCAAATGCCGCTGATGGACGGCATGGAGGCAGCGAGAGCTATCAGAAAGAGATGGCCTGGGACGTTCCAGCCCTGGATCATCGCCTTCACTGCCTGTGCCATGGAAGGCGACGAGAAGAAGTGCCTGGATGCAGGGATGAACGACTACATGAGCAAGCCGATCCAGATTGAGGATTTGAGGCGCAAGCTTGCGAATTATAGATCATCATAAAATCATAATAGATATTCCTGACCGACATCCTTATAGCCTGATATAATGTCACATGCTACCACACATCATGGCACTCATGGGAGGGAATGGTGTGACGCGAAAGGCTGCGAAGGGGCAGCATCTGGCTGGTGTTAGTGTGCTTGGCATTGATGATCCTTGGATCTGGGGCGTTTACCTTCTATGCATTTTCAGTGCGCTGTTATGCATAATCTATGGCGCATTAAACTGGAATCGAGGCGGAGAGCAGGAAGCTGCAGAGACTAAAGAAGAAGCCGCCTGGGAAGCGAAGGAAGAAGAGATGCAGGAGAAGGAATTGGGGCTGTGAACTATGAATCTGCTGCTTCTTAATGTTATTATATTGGTTTATCTGCTCGCCACCCTGTATCTCGGTTATAGAGGATGGAAGTCCACCAAGGACTCCGAAGGCTACCTGGTGGCAGGCAGAGAGACTCATCCCTATATCATGGCCATGAGCTACGGAGCTACCTTCATCAGCACCTCGGCCATCGTCGGATTCGGCGGAACTGCCGGTCTCTTCGGCATGGGCCTCTTGTGGCTGACGCTGCTCAACATCTTCGTGGGCATCTTTCTCGCGTTCATCGTTTACGGCAAGCGAACGCGAAAGATCGGGCACAATCTCAATGCCATGACATTTCCCGAGCTTTTGGGCAAGCGGTTTGACAGTAAGTTCATTCAGTATTTCAGCGGGCTTGTCATCTTCTTCGGTATGCCGCTCTACGCCTCCGTTGTTCTCATCGGCGCTGCGCGGTTCATGGAGACCACGCTCGCCATCGACTTCGATGTCGCGCTGCTCATCTACTCGGTCATCATCGCCGCTTACGTGGTTTGGGGCGGCCTGAGGGGAGTCATGTACACCGATGCCATGCAAGGGACCATCATGTTCGTCGGCATGGCGTTTCTCCTGATCATGACCTATACCCATTTGGGCGGGATTACCGTGGCTCATCAAGCGCTTACGGACATGGCCCATCTGGTTCCGGCAAAGCTCGCCGCCCAGGGGCACACCGGATGGACATCCATGCCCACCTTCGGCAGCACCTGGTGGTGGACGCTTGTTTCGACCGTCGTCATGGGCGTAGGAATCGGAGTGCTGGCCATGCCCCAGCTTGTGGTGCGGTTCATGACGGTCAAGTCCAACAAAGAGTTGAACCGGGGCGTTTTGATCGGTGGCATATTTATCCTCATGATGACTGGAGTGGCCTTCGTGGTGGGTGCGCTCTCCAACGTCTTCTTCTACCAGACGCAAGGCAACATCTCTCTAAATATCGCCAAGGGCAACGCCGACAGCATTATCCCCATCTTTATCAATGCTGCAACGCCGGAGTGGTTTGTCTACCTCTTTATGCTCACACTTCTCGCCGCAGCTATGTCGACCTCCAGCTCCCAATTTCATGCCCAGGGAAGCGCTATCGGCAGAGACATCTACGAGTCGTTCACCAAAAGAAAAGGCGGCGAATCGATACTTGTAACGAGGATCGGAATCCTTGTCGCAGTGGTTATTGCCGTCGCTCTCGGATACATGCTCCCCGAAAATATCATCGCTCGCGGCACGGCCATATTCTTCGGACTGTGCGCTGCAGCATTCCTGCCCATGTACACCTGTGCTCTTTACTGGAAAGGAGCAACCAGAAACGGAGCCATTGCGGGCCTTGTCACAGGAACGCTTGTAACCGTCTTCTGGTATCTGTTCATCCACAAAGCGGAAGCGGTTCCCTTGGGAATATGCAAGATGCTTCTGGGAAGGGACGTCCTCATCACCCAGATGCCCTGGCCGGTAGTCGATCCCATGATGATAGCGCTTCCTCTGTCGTTTCTGATTACGATAGTGGTGAGCATGATGACGAAGAAGATGAATGAGAAAACGCTGGAGGAGTGCTTCAAAGGAATAAAATAAGATATTTTCTTGGCATTCCTTTTTCAGAATTTTTGGGCAACGGGCTACATCTTTTCAGATTTCTGCTTCGATTCTTCAATCGGATCTCCGCATCTCTTCTGAGCAGGTATCATTATATTATCTGTATTATTTATGTATCTTATGCATCACAACATCAAGCATCGCTATACCTGACATCACTATTCCCAAGCCACTCTGGCGAAATTGTTCAATGTGAATTGTTCAAGCGTGAGTGGCAGAAAATAATTTAAGTCCTCAAGTCAACGCGAAATCCGTGACAGTCTTCAGGGCTTATGATGTAAGGGGTGTCTATGACACCGATCTTACTGTGGAGTTGGTCCGGCAAGTCGGCAAATCCTTCGGCTCCTTTGCCGGAGGCGGCAAGGTTTCTCTGGGAAGGGATACGCGCACCAGCGGACCCGTCCTTCAAGAAGCATTTCTGGATGGGGTCTTGAGCACCGGATGCGAGGTGCAGAGCTTCGGCGTCATCCCCATTGCCGTCTTGAGCTATATCACCTGGGCGGACAGACTCAGGGCCGCAGCATACATTTCCGCCTCACATAATCCTCCTGAGTACAACGGCGTGCGATTCAGAACAGGCGACGGCTATGGGCTGCTTTACCAGGAGTCGTCAATCATGAAATTCTACCGCGAGGGCGGCTTTCTCGCCGGAAAGGGTCGCGAGATCGAGCGCCCGCCGCAAGAGGCCATCGAAAGATACAGGCAGTATGTGGCAAATAAGCTTCACTTAAAGCGCTCTCTCAAAGTGGTACTGGATATGGGCAACGGCGCAGCTTGCTCGATGGATGGCTTTTACCGGAAGCTTGGGTTTGACCCGATCGTTCTCAACGGCCAGATGGACGGCCTTTTCCCTGGCCGCGGGCCTGCTCCGAACGAGGAGACGCTTCTGCCCGCTGCCCGAATAGTAACCGACAGCAAAGCGGATTATGGCGTAGGCTTTGATCCCGATGCCGACCGGGGCATAATTATCGACGACCTGGGCCGGATTCTGCCGCCGGAGAAGGTGGCCATAATCATCGCTCGCAGCAGATACAAGCCCGGCGATCTGGTCATCTCCGGCTTCGACTGCTCCATGATTCTGGAGCGCGAGCTGGAGAAGGACGGCATTAAAGTCATGCGGGAAAAGGTGGGAGACGTCTTTGTGGCCAACCGGGTGAAGAACGAATCTGCGGTCCTGGGCGTGGAGCGGAGCGGCCACTTCTTCCTGCCCGAGTTTCAGTACTCAGATGATCCCTTCGCCATGAGCCTTGCCATCGGCGAGATCATCTCCCAGGGCGAGAAGCTCTCGCGCCTTGCGGACAAGATCCCGGATTATCCCTACAAGCAAAAGAGCATCCAGCTCAAAGAAGATCCCGCCGCAGTCATGCTGCGGCTCAAGGATGCGCTGGCCAAGGAGGAACCGGACACCACCGACGGCCTGAAGATTACCACGGACGGCTACAGCATCCTCATTCGTCCCAGCAACACCGAGCCTATTTTGAGGCTTTACATCGAGACTACCGGAAGCGACATGAAGAAGCTGGAAGCCCGCTACGAACAGATCATACATCAGGCCATGTCGGCCTGATTCTTTCTGCTCGGATGTCTGGGTCAAGCATGGATCAAATATGGGTCAAGTATGGATCAATTGGGAATGAAGATAAGGCGCTAAGCAATTTAGCGTTCGTATGCTTATCGTCGCCAAAGACGGCTGTTCGGGCAAAAGCCAAGAAGGAAGCTATTTAACGCGCCCCGTCCATAATATGATTACAACCGTTTCCAGAGCTGATGCCCTCTTGAGCTACCCAGATGTCTGCGTCCTCATTCCGACTCTCAACGAAGAAGAGTCCATCGAATCCGTGATCCGGGAATTCCAAGCCCTGGGCTTCGAGAATATCCTGGTAGCGGACGGCCACAGCACAGATGCCACCGTGGCCAAGTCCGAAAAAGCCGGTGCCCGCATATTCCTTCAGTCCGGCTCAGGAAAAGGGCAGGCGCTAAAGGAGGTCTTCGAGGTCATCGACGAGAAGTATATCCTCCTCATCGACGGGGACGGCACTTACCTGCCCGAAGAAGCATCGCTCCTCTTGACCCCGGTCCTCAAGGGCAGAGCGGACCACGTGGTGGGAAACCGCTTCGGCCATTTGAAGGGCGGCGCTCTGAAGCGCCTGAACATGTTCGGCAACAAGATGATCAATCGCTTCTTCGTCTTGATATATCGCGTCCAGCTCACCGACATTCTCTCCGGTTACCGGGCATTCACCGCTGAGGGAATTCGCAGCCTGGAGCTGTCCACGCCCGGCTTTGAGATCGAGTCCGAGATCACCATCGAGAGCGTCAAGAAGGGCATGCGCATCATGGAAGTGCCCATCACCTACATGCCGCGACCCGCTGGTACCAAGACCAAGCTCAATCCTCTCCGGGACGGCCTGAAGATCGTGCTCACCATCTTTCGCATGGCCAAGACCGAAAACCCCATGTTCCTCTTCGGATTGATCGGCTCCGTCTTTGGGGCAGTAGGCTTTCTCATCGGCCTTTACGTCGCCAGGGACTGGTTTGCCTGGAGAATAGAGCATATACCGCTCACGATCCTGACGGCGATACTGATAATCGTGGGCATACAGCTGTTCATCATCGGGATGCTGGGAGATGTCATGGCCTCCATGCACCGCGAGATGATGCGAGAGATCTACCGAAAAAATAAGTAGACTCCATTAAAAATCATGCCGTCTGCTCAAAGTGATTCATCTATTTTAGAGATTGAGAATCTGCTTTAAAAATTGATGCTCAAAAGATCGTACATAACATTGCACAACATTAACGATGCATAACATTATATGCAGTTAGAAAAAACGGTCCTAAACAGTATCATAAGACTAGTGAGGGTACGGTTATGAAGAAAAATATAATGCTAGTTGCTGCTGTTGCGATTCTGGCAGTTCTCCTTTCCGGTGTCGGCCAGGCAATATCGATAAGAGCCGCTATTGAAAATGAATGCATTCCCAGTCCCGACACCATCATCGTCCCCGCGGGGAAAACGGCAACGAATTTTGCATTGGAAGACATTTCCGCCGGTGTGAACTGCTATACCGGAACGACCATCAAAGATAAGGGATGGGCCATCTATGCCGGAGACTCCAGCGGAACGAAGGTGTATCAATATGAATACTACGTAAATCAGTATGGCGACGGAAAGAGCGAAGAGCCGTATGGACCCCTCAGCGCCCTCTCCCTGAGTTCGGGCAGCTATATGGTTTATGTGGATGGCGGCAAAGGGGCTTTTGTCCACGCGAATTATGATCTGGTCTAGGGGCTGGAAAGCCCGTCCGGGCTATCAACTTCGGCCCAATATTTTTTGCAGGCGGCCCTGGTTTCACACAAATTTCTTAGCTTGCTTGACTCAATGATATCGCCGCGAATATCGCCGCGATCTGGCAGGATCGTTCAGGATCGTTTTTGCCATTCCCGGCAGCTTGAACTTCAAACCGTGATTTTCCTTTGTCCAATCCCGGACGAGCATGGTGCAAGCATATGTCTTAATATAGAAGTTCAAACAATGGTTAAATGTTAAAATGGTATTATTGAGGTTATAAAATGGCTGGACAATTCAGTGGCACACCCATATACATTCTCAGAGAGGGCAGCGAGAGGACTGCCGGAAGAGATGCACAGAGATCGAATATCATGGCTGCCAAGGCAGTAGCCGGCGCCGTCAGGACCACTCTCGGTCCCAAGGGCATGGACAAGATGCTGGTTGACACTATGGGTGATGTTGTGATCACCAACGATGGTGTCACCATACTCAAAGAGATGGACATCGAACATCCTGCGGCCAAGATGATGGTGGAGATCGCCAAGACCCAGGACCAGGAGGTAGGGGATGGCACAACCACCGCCGTCGTGCTGGCGGGAGAATTGCTCAAGCAGTCCGAGGCATTGCTGGAACAGCAGATCCATCCAACGGTAATCGCGGCAGGCTACAGAGCAGCAGCCGACAAGGCTCTGGAGATTCTGAAAGGATTGGCCATTACCGTCTCTGTCAAGGATGAGGACCTTCTTCGGAAGATCGCCGTCACAGCCATGACCGGCAAGGGCTCTCAATCCGCGCGAGATGAGCTGGCCGTTATGGCTGTTGAGGCCGTCAGGTCAGTAGTAGATGAAGACGGAACCGTCGACACCGACAATATCACCGTGGAGAAGAAGGTCGGCGGCGGCATAACCGATTCCGTGCTTATAAGCGGCGTGGTCATCGACAAAGACCGGCTCCATCCCAGCATGCCAAAGTCGGTCACCGGCGCAAAGATCGCCCTGCTTAACGCTGCCGTTGAGATTGAGAAGACCGAGGTCGATGCCAAGATTCAGATCACCTCCCCCAACCAACTGCAGGCTTTTCTGGACCAGGAAGAGAACATGCTCAAGGACATGGTCGACCGGATCGCCGCCACCGGAGCCAATGTGCTATTCGTGCAGAAAGGCATCGATGACCTGGCACAGCACTTCCTGGCCAAGGCCGGCATCTACACCGTGCGCCGCGTCAAGAAGAGCGATATGGAGAAGCTGGCACGCGCCACAGGCGGGCGGGTAGTCACCAGCATCCACGAGATCTCCAAGGACGATCTGGGCAAGGCAGGCCTGGTCGAGGAGCGCAAGGTCAGCGATGAGAAGATGACCTTCGTGGAAGATTGCGATAACCCCAAGTCGGTCTCCATCATCCTGCGCGGCGGAACCGAGCACGTAGTCGATGAGCTGGACCGGGCAATGGAAGACGCACTGCGCGTCGTGGGCGTTGCAGTGCAGGACAAGCAGCTTGTAGCCGGCGGCGGAGCACCAGAGGTTGAGCTGGCACTGAGGCTGCGGGCGTATGCCTCCACCGTAGGAGGACGCGAGCAGCTTGCCATCGAGTCTTTTGCCGATGCCATGGAAGTCATTCCCAAGACGCTGGCCGAGAATGCCGGTCTTGATCAGATCGACACACTGGTCGCTCTGCGCAGTGCTCATGAGAAGGGCATGAAGACTGCGGGATTGGACATGGACACGGGCAAGCCGGTCGACATGCTGAAGCTGGGCGTCGTAGAGCCGCTCAGGGTCAAGACTCAGGCCATCAGCAGCGCCACCGAGGCCGCAGTCATGATCCTGCGCATCGATGATGTCATCGCCTCCAAGTCCGGCGGACCGGGCGGCGCGGGCGGAATGCCCGGCGGCATGGGTGGAATGGGCGGCGAGGACTTCGAGTAGGTCCCGTTCCCCACTCAGTTTTTCTTTTTTCCTTTTTCTTTGCAAAAAAATTAAGTTAGATTTTTTTTCTGCCGGATAATTTAGCTGCAGACGAATGACCAATGAATAACTAACGGCAAAATTGCAGGAAAAGGTGGGGCAAAAGGAGTTCAAGCAAACAGGTATATAGGTCCTATCACATATAGAATAAAATGACAGTCACATGTTGGTACAAGAACGGAAGCATAGACGCATTCCGCCAGTTTTGCCTGCAAAACCGAGACAAACCAATATCGGTTAAGCTGACAAACAGATCAGAGCCGGTCATTGGGGCTTTGCACAACTATTGTCTAAACTCCTCACAGGCAGCAGGCCTTTTTCTTCGCTTAACCGATCGAGTAGTCCATCCTGCATACTATGGCCTTGAGGGTATCGAGAGCCTGCATATCGGACAGCAGGAAATATTGTCGCCGTGGGCGGAATGTTCGTATCCTAACGATTTTTTTCCCACTGAGATTATGGCTTCAATGCATTCAGCCCTACAATCCGCAAATTAGGTGCAGGGGGAAACAATGAACGGAAACAATCTGTTAGAGGATTTTAAGAAGACCTGGCCGGAGAAGTTCGTACCGGAAGAGGATATTTTCAGCCATATACATGCCGGAGATAAGATCTTCATCGGCACGGGCTGCGGCGAACCCCAATACCTGGTCCAGGCTCTGGTGAACTTCGTAGGCATTAATCCCAAGGCCTTTTACGGTATCGAGCTTATACATGTGTGGACCGTAGGCGCAGCTCCCTACCTGGATGAAAAATTCCGCGACAACTTCCGCATCGACTCATTCTTCATTAGCGAAGGCACGAGAAATGCGATCAACAGAGGCGCAGCAGACTACACGCCCATATCACTTTCTGCAGTTCCCGGCCTTTTCCGCAGGGAGATAATCCCAATCGATGTAGCGCTAATCCAGACATCTCCTCCCGACAAGCACGGCTACATGAGCCTTGGGATTAGCGTAGATATCGTAAAGGCTGCGACCCAGAAGGCATCATTGATCGTTGCCCAGATCAACACTCACATGCCCCGCACTCAGGGTGACGGCTTCTTAAATATAAAAGATGTAGATTTCATTGTTCCTCACGATGAACCATTGCTGGAATATACGGCGGAAGACCCCGGCGACATCATCAAAGCGATAGGCAAGTATGTTGCCAGGATCATCGAGGATGAATCTACGCTGCAAGTCGGATACGGCATCATACCTAATGCCGCCATCTCATACCTCGGTGAGAAAAAGCACCTTGGAGTGCATACGGAGCTTTTAGGCGACGGCATCATTGATCTGATGCAAAAAGGCGTGGTCGACAACAGCAAGAAATCCATCGACATTGGAAAGACGGTTGCCTCCTATTGCATGGGCAAGAGAGAGACTTACGATTTCCTGGACGAGAATCCGACCGTCTCATTCAAAACTATTGATTATGTTAACAATCCGTTGAATATTGCCAAGAATAAGCTGATGACCGCCATCAACAGCGCGATGGAGATTGATTTAACCGGCCAGGCCACTGCTGAATCACTTTCCGGCACATTCTACTTCGGCATCGGTGGCCAGGCTGATTTCATGAGAGGTGCAGCGCTTGCGCCTGGCGGCAAAAGCATCCTTGCCCTTCCCTCAACCGCCGTTAACGACACCATTTCCAGGATTGTGCCGTCCCTCCGGGAGGGCACGGGTGTGACTCTAACCAGGGGAGACGTCCACTATGTAGTAACCGAGTACGGCATAGCATATCTGCACGGCAAGAATATCAGGGAACGGGCCATGGATCTCATCGCTATTGCCCATCCCAAGTTCAGGCCGTGGCTCATTGATGAGGCCAAGAAGCTCTTGCTCATCTACAAGGATCAAGCTTTCATACCCGGAATAAATGGTGTGTATCCGGTGGCTTTGGAGACATTCAGGACGACGAAGAGCGGGCTCAAAATTCTCCTCAGGCCGGTGAAGATTGGAGATGAGCCCTTGATGAAGGACTTTTTCTATGCTCTTTCCAATGAGAGCATGTATCGGCGGTTTATGTCCGTTAGAATGGACATGCCCCATGATCGGCTGCAAGAATTCGGGATAGTAGACTATGCCAGCAGTATGATGATTCTGGCCATTGTTGAGGGAGATAGCAAAGAAACCATTGCCGCAATTGGACAGTATGAGATAAACGATAAAGTTCACACTGCCGAGGTTGCGCTGGTGGTAAAGGATGAGTATCAAAAAATGGGCGTGGGCTACGATCTGCTCACCTATCT
>Ga0105092_10000410_pt1 | contig 22075 bp, 18 predicted proteins | sample PPLLak2March2015_FD_87021 | JGI IMG/M metagenome (GOLD analysis project Ga0105092, IMG submission 87021) | Freshwater sediment microbial communities from Prairie Pothole Lake near Jamestown, North Dakota, USA - PPLs Lake P7 Core (1) Depth... | ecosystem: Environmental > Aquatic > Freshwater >... | reverse complement strand
TTTATTTTATTTTTAATCATCTGCTTATTTTTCAATTCGGAATACGGATGCATTTGCCCATACAATTTACGATCATTAGTGCAGAATTATTTTTACTGATCAACTCTTCGAAAAAGATTCTCACGATTAGGATATATAGAAGAAAGGTGCAATAATAATATACGATAAAGCATGGACGCAGACAGATCATTTGTTCGAGATGTGAATTGGCCCGGCAGGAAGCGCCAAGCAATTTAACGGTCTTTAATGATTGTGTGTAGGCATTGATTCATTCGGATGACGGGATTTAATCTAAATCTGCAAAATTAATATGAGGGTAGTGGTTCATTGACAGTTATCGAAGAAGTGATTCATAGGGCATATCTCAACAAGCTGGTAGGCGAAGATGGTCTGCGAATAGTCGAATGCATACCTGGTGAAGAGATCACCGATGAGCGGTTGGCGGAGCTTACCGGCATCAGCCTCAATACGGTAAGGCGGACGCTGTATCTTCTTTACGAGCATAGACTAGCAATTTATCGTCGCAAGCGAGACCCGGATTCGGGATGGCTGACTTATTTGTGGCAGCTGTGTCCCGAAAACTTCGATAAGGCTCTGGAGTCGGAGGCCAAAAGGCTGCTGCGCAAACTGGATGATCGCCTGACCTATGAAAAGGATAATATCTTCTACGCCTGCACGGAAGGCTGTGCCCGCTTCAAATTCGATGAAGCAAGCGAGGCCAATTTCATCTGCCCCTTCTGTCAGGGCAGCCTGGAGTATATGGAGAATGCTAAGGTCGTAGAAACCATCGAAAAGCAAATGGCGGAACTAAAGGCCTGCCTGTAGATTCGCTATTCGCTAGGTGCCTTGCCGACGATTTACCATATCTGCAAGCGCCAAATAATCGGTCATGGCTAGATTTGGGGCTTTGATGCAAGTATCCGTAGTTCAAAGCTCCAAGATCCAGAACTGCCAGACCTTCGTCGATTAGGCATGATAAGAACTTCTCAAAAAATCAACAATTGATGTGCAATTAATCAAACGGATGATAGCATCAAGAGAAGATAATAAAATGGATATACTTTAATAAAATATAGTACCAGAAAATAATGCCTGAAAAATAATAACAGAATAACGATAATTGAATAAGCGATAACCTAAGAAACGATATTGATGAATTCAATCAGTAGTATTATGGCGGGCATAATTCCCTCCGCTATAGATTTTCAAGATTGTTGCTAAGAACGGCTGTCCACCACCAGCGGGCCATGTCCATGAGGTCGCGGCTGAACATGCCGGAGAGCCTGTACTCGCCACCTTTGTTGGAAATTAAGCCCGCTCCGAGCAGCTTGTTTCTCATGGCATAAAAGGCGGAACGGCTAACATCCAGCTCATCCAGAAGCGCCTTCCATTCATGGGTCTTCATGGGGTCTCCGCTCCTCTGTCGCTCTTCCACCATGTTTAGAAATTTGCGACCGCGCATGGCCGTCGCTTCTTCCTGAAAGAGGCGCAGCATCAGCTCATAATAAGGATCGCGGGACCGGCTGATGGCAAACTCCGATTTGGAGCGAATCTTCAATGTGGTAGCAGTTCGTGGAGCTTTTTTAACATTAGTCATAAAGTTGCCAGTACCGCCCTGGCTATATCTGCATACTCATCCCTTAAAACATAAGTCTTAGGAGTGCGATATGACTTTTTATTTACATGCAAAATTCCCAAAGAAGAACAGATGTAGCCGATCATGGAAGCTATAGTCTTCCTGGACACATTAAACCGTGAGCTGACACATTCATGAAGCGAGGCCACCGTAAATTCTCGAGCCTCCACTATCGACTCAAGGACCGTTCGCCTCAGACCATCTGAGTCCAGATTGAGGAACTTGATCATTCGGCTCAAGATCTCGGACCGTTGTGGTTTCATCACATCCTCCCAAACTACCCCCAATATATTTACTAATTGTTTGTTAATATGTATAATATAAACCTTGCTATTTGAGCCTTCACCGACCCACGGCTTTGCTCGAAATCCCTTGGGAGCACCGCCATGAGTTTATGCTTGCATTGCGGACAGCTTTGTGGAACACTAATCCTGATGATAAAGAGGTTGCGGTCAATGATTGCAGGGCCTGAAAATTGGAAGGAAGCGGCGGAAAGCCTCTATGCCGGGGGCGACCATGAGGGCGCGCTATCTGCCTGGGAAAAGGCTGAGGAGGCCGGGCCGTTGGATGCCGCCTCGTGGCTAAGAAGAGGCATTGCCTTTCGCAAGACGGGGCAAAACGAAGATGCAGCACGTGCTCTGGAAAAGGCCGTCGCCCTTGATGCCAAGAACGCAGATGCCTGGAGAAACCTGGCCCTGGCCCAGAATCAGCTGGATCGAAATGATGATGCCGCCAAGTCCACTGAGAAGGCCATTGCCCTAGATCCCGCCAATGCCCGAACCTGGATCGTGAGGGGTTTTGCCCTGCACCGATTGGGCCGCTATGAAGACGCGGTGGCGAGCTACGCCCGGGCCATCGAGCTGAATCCTCTCGGTTCGGATGGAAGACGAGCCTGGAACAACAGAGGTGCAGCCCTCGATAATCTGCAAAGGCACGAAGAGGCCATTGAGAGCTACGAGGAGGCGATATTGATTGATCCCTTCGATATCTACGCATGGAATAACAAAGGCGTGGCTCTGGGAATCTTGGGGAGGCATGAAGAGGCGGTGAGCTGCTTTCAAAAAGCGATTCGGATCGAGCCCGATTATGCCACGGCCTGGAAGAATCTCGGCGTTGCCGAAAAAGCGCTGCACCAGGAGGTTAGGGCATCAGAGGCCCTGAAGAGAGCAAAGGATCTGGGCCTCGATTAGGCGGGTTGGCAGATACAAGCGTTCTATCGGATGCGAAGTTGGCAATCTGGGTATATTCAAAAAAGAAATCCTTAAAATATTTGTACTAGAATGATAAGCAAGAAGCCCCTAGGTGGTAACATGAATGGAGAGCTTCTTGCCCAAGTAGTGCCCACAGCAAGGGCAAATAAGACTGCGACTCATCGACATATCAATTTTGTTGAGAGTATTTGTGAGAATATCATATGATATATGCGGGTTTCTTAGGCGATTTCCCATACAATCACTCAGACGACGATTCGTATTCTTTGATAACTATTGCATGAATAGCGGAACAAACTGGAACCTGGTCACATCCACCAATCCCTTATCCGTCAGCTTTAGCTCCGGGATCACGGGCAGGCAGAGAAACGATAGCGTCATAAATGGATCTATAAGCATGCATCCCAAGCCATGAGCCGCATCAATGCAGTTATCGATCCCCTTCGCAACATCTTGCATGTGCATCTCCGAGAGCAGGCCCGCCACGGGCAGAGGAAGGCATGATTTGACCGCGCCATTTTGCACAACGGCAAGCCCACCGCCCATCTTTACTACCACCAAGACCGCTGCGAGCATATCATCATCACTTGCCCCCACGACTGCGATGTTATGGGAATCATGGGCAACGGATGTGGCCAGAGCCCCGCTATTGAGGCCGAAGCCCTGCACCAGCCCCAAACCGATATTTCCTGTGGCCTTGTGCCTTTCCACCACGGCCAATTTCAAAATATCTCGCTTAGTGTCTGAGATTATCTTGCCGTTCTCGATCTTTGGCAAAAGCTCTTGCGACCTGGTGACGATTTGATCGGGAATGATGCCGATGATCCTGGCCGCGCCCCTTTCGGCCTTGATCTCAAAGGATCTTGGCTCCAATTTTCCGATCTGCATCGAGCTTTTCTTGGGAATCGGGGTTCTTTCCAGCCTGGTGCAGAAGTTGCCACCATCTGCCACCAGCTTTCCGTCTTTGATCACTTTTTCAACGTGCGGATTTTCCAGATTACCAAGCACAGCGATGTCCGCTCTGTAGCCGGGTGCGATGGCTCCAAGGTCTCGCAGCCCGAAATACTGGGCCGCGTTGAGGCTTGCGATCTGCAAGGCCTGGATGGGATCGAGCCCCTCTTCGATGGAGATGCGGATCATGTTGTCGATATGTCCTTCTCTGAGGATGTCTGAAGGATGCCGGTCATCCGAGACAAAGAGGAATTGGCGGGCATTGAGATGCGTTACGGCAGGCAGCAGGTCTCTCAAGTTCTTGGCAGCGCTACCTTCCCGGAGCATGATGTACATCCCCTGGCTCAGCCTCTCTTGCGCCTCATCAACGCTCGTGCATTCATGGTCTGATTTGATTCCCGCTGCAATGTAAGCCGTCAGGTCTTTTCCGGTCAAGCCTGGGGCGTGGCCGTCAATGCGCTTCGATCCGGCTAGCCGGATCTTCTTCAGAACCTCCTGGTCGCGGAAGATGACGCCCGGATAATTCATGACCTCTGCCAAACCAAGGACTCTGGCGTCGTCCATCAGCTCAGACAGTGCTTCGGCATCCAGGCTTGCCCCTGACGTCTCCATGCTTGTGGCGGGAACGCAGGAGGAGAGCATGGCGAAGACGTTTAGCGGAACGTTTTTTGAAGAGTCGAGCATATAGCGGATGCCGTCCATGCCCCAGACGTTGGCGATCTCATGGGGATCGATGACGACGGATGTCGTGCCCCTGGGAACTACGGCGCGGGCATACTCCGGAACAGTGACCATGGCGCTCTCTATGTGAACATGGCCGTCGATGAATCCTGGTGCGAGGATTTTTCCCTCAAGGTTGATGACCGACCCGGCGCTCTCGCAGTCAAAGCCGGCTATTTGGCCCTTGTAAACAGCGACGTTCGCCCTGTGAACTTCGCCGGAGAGCAGATTGGCAACGCTCGCGCCTTCGATCAGCAGGTCGACCTCCAGCTCGCCGCGGGCGGCTGCGATCATCTCTTCCAAGGTAGCCTGTGGATTTGTCATCTCCAACAACGTCCTCATCAATTCTTATTTAGCTTATCTCACCGATCAGTGTGCCGGAAGTTCGGATCTCCAATGCGATTGCCCGCCTGCCCGAAAATATTTAACGCAATACTATCTTGTGCGCTTATAAAATTGTGTTCAATGTCGGATAAACTTATATCACTTGGGTTAAAATAAAGACAAGGTGTGTGGGAAGTGAAGGATATTCTTCTCAAGGTGGCCAAAGCCTACCCCAATGACTCAGCCAGAGGCATCGCCCGTCTGGACCCCAATGCTCTGCTCACTCTCCGGCTCTCGCCTGGAGACATCATTGAGATCGAGGGAAAAAGGCTTACCGCCGCCAAGGTTTGGCGCGCCGACCGGCAGGACTGGTCCCAGGACTACATCAGGATTGACGGATTCATCCGCCAGAATGCCGGAGTGGGGATCGGGGACAGGGTAAAGATCCGCAAGGCAAAATTTGCCGATGCCCATCGAATAGTCCTGGCTCCGCCCTCCGGCTCGCACATGCATTACGGCGACGAAGCGGCAGACATGATCCGCCGCCAGACCCTGAAGCGGCCAGTGGTGGCAGGCGATATCCTTCCTATCATGAGTTCCGGAACCCATCCCTTCGTGGGCAGAATGGAGGCCGTGCCCCTGGTGGTCACGGAGACCCATCCCGACGGTGTGGTGGTGATCTGCGAGCGAACTGAGATCGTGCTCCTGGAAAAGCCTGCCAAGGGCGTCAGCTCCGTCAAAGCCACCGGCACCACTTATGAGAACGTGGGCGGCCTGCGAACCGAGGTACAGCGGGTTCGTGAGATGATAGAACTGCCCATGAAGCACCCCGAGGTATTCCAGAAACTGGGCATTGAGCCGCCCAAGGGCGTTCTGCTCTACGGGCCGCCGGGCACAGGGAAAACTTTGATCGCCAAAGCCGTCGCCAACGAGAGCGGAGCCAACTTTTCTTCCCTTGCGGGCCCGGAGATCATGTCCAAGTACTATGGCGAAAGCGAGCAGCGGCTGCGAGAGATCTTTGATGAGGCCCAAAAGAATGCGCCATCCATAATTTTCATCGACGAGATCGATTCCATTGCACCCAAGCGCGGCGACGTGACGGGCGAGGTGGAGCGGCGCGTGGTGGCTCAGCTCCTGGCCATGATGGACGGCCTCAAGGAACGCGGCCAGGTTGTTGTGATCGGTGCGACCAACCGGGAAGACGCCATCGATCCGGCACTGCGCAGGCCGGGCAGATTCGACCGGGAGATTGAGATCGGAGTTCCCGATCGAGCGGGCAGAGTGGAGATCCTGCAAATCCACATGCACAGTATGCCCATCGCCGAGGATGTCAATGTGGAGAGCCTGGCGGACAGGACGCACGGCTTTGTGGGCGCAGACGTGAATGCGCTCTGCAAGGAAGCCGCCATGCGGGCACTGCGCAGATATCTGCCGGATATGACCTCGGAGGATGCTATCCCGAAAGAGATCATCGAAAGTATGATGGTTACCGGCGACGACTTCGAGGAAGCTCTCAAGGAGATTGAGCCCTCTGCCATGAGAGAAGTTCTGGTGGAAGTTCCGCACGTGAACTGGGACGACCTGGGCGGCCTCGGGACTCTGAAGCAGGAGTTGATCGAGGCCATCGAGTGGCCCATCAAGAGGCCGGAGAAGTTCCGGCAGATGGGCATCCGGCCACCAAAAGGCGTTCTGCTCTATGGGCCGCCGGGCACCGGCAAGACCATGATCGCCCAGGCCGTTGCCAACGAGACCAATGCCAACTTCATCAGCGTGCGCGGGCCGCAGATGCTATCCAAGTGGGTGGGCGAGTCCGAGAAGGCCATACGCGAGATCTTCAGGAAAGCCAGGCAAGTGTCTCCTGCGATCATTTTCTTCGACGAGCTGGACTCCATTGCACCCATGCGGGGCATGGACGACGGCAGTCATGTGATGGAGCGTGTGGTAAACCAGCTTCTGGCAGAGATGGACGGCCTGGAGGCCCTCAAAGACGTGGTAGTGATAGCCGCCACCAACCGACCGGACATCCTGGACCCGGCGCTTCTGCGCTCGGGCCGGTTCGATCGCTTGCTCTTGGTCGGTGCGCCTGACAAATTGGGACGGCATGAGATCCTCAAGATTCATACCGCAAAAATGCCGAACAGCGAGGACGTAAATTTGGAGGAGCTGGCGGAGCTGACCGAGGGCTACGTGGGCTCGGATCTGGACTCGCTCTGCCGCGAGGCCGCCATGCTTGCCATGCGCGAGGATCGGGAGAAGGTGGACATGGACCACTACCGAGAAGCCTTGAAGAAGGTGAGGCCGAGTGTGGAAGAGAACATGGTCAGCTACTACGAGCGCATCAGCGAGAGGTTCAAGGGCGGAGTGAAGATCGAGCCCGCCTCGCTCATCGGTTACAGGTAAATGATTTACAGGTAAATGATAAACATTCGAAATTTAGAAAATTCAAAATTCGATCGCTAGAAGGTGTGAGGGGAATGGGAAAGGTGTTTGCAGGGACGATCGCCAGAAAAGAGATCGTGAACATCGACGGCACTGTGCTGGGGGAGCTGGAGAACGTGCGCTTTGAGGTCCAGACGGGCAAGCTGGAAGACCTGGTAGTAAAGCCCGACTCAGAGCTGAACCGCATAAAGTACCGGGAGGACGGCAAGTTCGTGCTAATACCTTTCAGCTCCGTCGTGGCCGTTAAGGATTACATTGTGGTGGATGAGAGCCGGGCGATCAAGAAGGGCGATTGACTCGTCTATTCCAGCTCACTGATTCCCGTAAGAAAGTGCCCTCTATCATTCCACATCCAATTTCGTCCCAATTCCGTTCTATTTCCGTTTCCATAATGACATGGAGCTATCTCTGCCGCGTTTCGTTCCCGGGATTCTGCTGAAAACAAAAAAGCTTAGCCAAATAGGCTGCCATCAAAAAAATATCATGCCTATTTCTCATCTTCCGCCGGATGCGCGTTAGGTAAGAAATCTTGCTCTTTATCATTTCCTCTTATATTCTCCACGTCATATCCGGTTTCTTTCGGAACCTTTGATTCCAGAACCCAGATTATTTCCTCTGGCTCATACGTCTCTCCTGTAGAATAGCACCTAACCATCGGTGCGCCTATGAATTCCAATCGCAATTTGCACCGCGGGCAGATTGCTATCTCAACTTCTCCTTTTTCATTCTTTCTTTGGGTTTTAAACAATTGGTCCCACTCCTTGATAGTTTGGATTTGCGAATGAGCGATTATACCGTGAGGTTTAGGAGAGCACCGATCCACAGCGCACTTCTTCCTGGGGCACATCATCAGCGATGATCCTCCTAATGATGAAGTGCCCGCTCCCCTCGCCGGGCACACATCCGATTCTTACCGTGTCTTTCACAAGAACCAAATGAAGTATGCCATCATCCGCATTCCTCGCACATTCTCCGAAGGCTTCGCAATTAAGCGAGGCACATAATTCTCGGAGCTTAATCGGCTACAGCCTTTTTTCGCAGCAAAATATCCATCTAATCGTTATAGATATACAGTTTTCGGCTGAGTTCGGATGTGTATAGCTCTGAAATCGTTGACTTTATTTACTCATCAAAGTGGCATGGAAAGAAGAATAGAGCTGCAAAGCTATCCTAGAGGATGATCCGATATATCATTCGATCCAAAAACAAGAGGACAGAGCACCAGAAGAATCGCGGAGGACATGAAGCTGAGTTCGTCCTCTCTGAAACATGCCTGGATGCACTGGACGAAAACCAAGATGCGGCTAAATATTGGGAATTCTGGACAAAAAAAGGCATCGGATGAAGATCTCCGAAAAGCTGATGCTTGAAGTCAACAAAGAGCAAAGTTCGGGCGCTCGATGCAAAAATGAGAGTTAAGGATTCAGTTCGCATACATATTGAGATCGAATGTAGCGACAGCTATCTGATTTCCTCCTACGAAATAATATAAATTGAACGCCCCCGGTGAGTTCGTCCATTTATATTGTTTGCCTTGGTAGATCCCTGGTGCTATTTTGACGCCGTAGCCGCAACTGACTGGAGAGCCCACAGCTGTTGAAGATATTCCCAGAACGTTTTGAATGGCAATGGCAGTATAGCCAAAGCCGTGAGTTGGCACTTCTATTTTAAAGTTGGATTTGTCCAATCCGCAAATTCCTTGTGGATATGCTGTACTGATAACATTGACCGAGACGGTTACAGGCTCGCTGTTTCCGGGTGCAGCAGATCCATAGTCAATTGATCCTATTTCGATCGCCGTTCTTACGGGCGTAAAAGGACCGGATGCGATCGGACCTGTCTTTGCATTGGATTGATGGGAGCCCAGACTATCGAGATATGTTCCTTGTGCGGAGTCGGCTGCATTGATTGCCGAAATAGCAATTATGAAGACGGCTAAAATTACCCTTATGTGTAACATGCCACATCACCTAACTCTGGTGAACGCTTTCATCCACTTCGGAGATATTTCCATAAGCTGCTTTGCACATATTTAAATGTTGATATCTGTCGCTTCGTCGAGTGCAAAATGCATGTTCCGATCAAGGTCGTCCAAATGTTGGGACGATCCGAAGGAAGGTCTTCTAAGTCCATCCTGGAGCTTGAGAGCCTCGGCCACCGCCAGGGCAGCGTCCGTCTCGCAGCGTTCTGTCTCTCGCCATTGCGTTAGATGGCCACGGGCCGCTCTGCGCGCCGCCGGTAGGTGTGCTTGGCGGCACTTCCGCAGGGCCTTTCTCTTCTTGCCGGGCTAAGCCTCCTCGGTACGATTCATAAAAAAATAGTCCTCAGGCATTTCACGCTCTTCTGAGCGCTAAAACCTCAAATCTCTCGCCTCAGAGCTTGGCAATTATCTTCTTTCCCCATCTCATCCCTGGTGTCTCAATCAAATGATACGTCAGCAAGGAAATAGGGGCCACCAACAGAAGCGTCAAGAGCAAACATAAGAGTAAACTGAAGTCGGTTGAGTAGATGGTATGGTCGTAGATGTAAACATATACCGGTTTCAATGGCTCCACTAGAAACGGATGAACAAGATACAAACTGTAGCTGATCATTCCAAAGAACTGTGTGAACCTATTTACTATGAACCTGTTGGGAGCCAAGGATAGCGAGAGTATCAGCAAAACAAAAGCCACTGGACTCATGGTTTGCAATCCGGTCAGTTTGCAGAGCGGACCGTACAGATCGGATAACGCCAAAGCCAGTGATAAATTATTTATAAATACGAATAATATTATTAAAGATACTGAAAGCAAAATATAAGCGACCGAGGCTCTGTATTTGCTTCTCATTTTAGGCAGATGTAATTTATAAATAAGGTAGCAAATAATGCCGAGGGGAAAAATGAGTGCCCAATGGAAAAAATTATAAAAATCATAGTTGGTTGACGCCATGACATCCACTCCGATGATTGTGCCCATCAGCTGCCTGATTCCATTGGAGAGCCAGTATATGCCAGTAAATAATAAAATAGATTTCCAGATATTATTTACTTTGAGAAATATGAACGGCAAAACCAGGTAGAATAGCATCTCAACGCCCACCGTCCAACCGTCGGAAAAGAGGCTTTTTGAATATTGGGGAACCAGATTGAAGGTGAAGGTGAAATTGGCCAGGACTTCGAGCCAGGAGGGAACCCTTTTTTGTATGATGATGCCATCGAGTACTACCAGGATCAGCAAGAGATAAAAGAGCGGGGCTATTCTGAAGAATCTGCGAAGATAGAACTTGAAGAGCATCCTTTTCTCGTCGGCCTTGTTGTCCAGAGATAAGTACAATGTGAAAGAGCTGATGATGAAAAATAAGGGAATACCAGCAAGAGCCAAATCGAAAAATCTTTCAGGAACAATCCGGACTGGGTGTGCCCAACCAGTAATCATGCCTATCGTTCCATAAATATGGAAGACAAAGATGCTAAGTGCAGCGATTCCCCTTAAGGCATCAATATAATCCAGCTTTCCGATCTCGGTTTTGGTTCCAGTTTTATATTGCGCCTCTGGAAGGTAGACTGCCTTGGATTGCGAATTCTCCGCCGAATTTTTCTCTAAATCCGACAAGATACTTTCTCCTGCATTTTATCTAAGAATTGATGAACCTAATGAAAAATCTTTGCATCACACAAAGTAAAATAGAGACTAAAATTTGACTGAATGAATGCAAACATACAATTTTAAAAAATTTTTTTAAATCATAAAATTATGGCGATTGACAACGTATCAGGCAACCGGCCCTATCGGTCCGCCTCGGATCTATGAGGGCGATAGCCCGAACCATTGGCTCATCCTCATGAGCAGGGGTAGGTCGCCCTCGGCACTGCACTTTCCTGCCATGAACATCTGGATGGCATTGGCTTTTCCTGAGGCGATATCCATCCACAGCTCAAAAGGCGCTCTGAAGATTGCATTCGGTTGGGCGGCTTTTCCAATATTCGTTTGCATCTTCCCGTTATCCACAACGATATGGCAGTCTCCCGTCACCTCTCCTGTGAACTCAAACTGGACAATCGCTTTCGCGTCCCCTGCGTTTTTAGCGGAAAATGCCAGCTGCATCAAGAACAAATAATCCTCCAGGGAATGTGGACGCGGTATTCTTATCCGTTCATTGAAGGCTTTGGGATTGACGCCCTCATCGATGCAGGTCTGCCAGAACATGTTCGCGGCTTTGGCCACCGTCTCCAGGTCCGCGACAGGCTGCTGTGCGCGTGCCAGCGTCTCGGGCAAGACCCGGTTTTCCATAGCCAGCTCGCGCCCGGCCTGCTCTGTGGCTCCAAGAATATCAGCCAATTTTTCGGGGTCAAGGCTTGTCATAAACATGGCACCGGGACGATAGATCTCCGCCACCAGCTTGCCGTTTCTCCCCCAGAGGAAATTGGCATAATTGGAGAGCGATGCAAAAATCCAATCCTCAGAGAAACCGGCCACCGATAATACGACCGCTTTTGGGGACTCGTGTCGCGGAGGATGGACCCATCTGCCGTTATCCGACTTAACGAAAAAAGGCTGCATCACGGGCCAAGTGCGCTCGATAAAAGCCTTCATTGGAGCATTCATTGTCCAATGGAAGAGGGGCGTGGCGTAGATGCAAAGGTCTGAGGCCAGCCACTTGGGATAGAGTTCCCGGCTCATATCGTCCTGGATGATGCATTGGCCGGGTGTTATGGTATCGCAGGAGAAGCAGCCCATGCAGTAATTGATTTCCTTTTCCCGCAGGTTTACGACCTCGACCTCGGCTCCGGCATCACGCATTCCTTTGACTAAATGGGTAAGCATAAGCTCGGTTCTGCTCTCGCCATCTTGGCGCAGGCTGCTGTTTAGGGCTAAGACTTTCAATTGCATCTCCTCAATATCTCTTCATTTCTTCAGAGCTTCAAAAAGCGGTGGGAAGTTCATCTCTTTTGGATTCCTTTTCAGATCGATTTCTCCCATCCCTGACCGAAGTCGATCAGAGGTCGCACTTCTGTGACATCAAACGTGGCCAGCACCTTGATCATATCTGCCGCCTGCTCGCCCACAATCTTTGCCATCTGGCTTTTGTATGTATCAATCTTCGGCCCGGATGTGACGTATTCTCTCAATTTGAGATAAACTCTGATCCCTTTCCAATCGAGAATACTAGCCCCCGGCTCCATTATCATGAACATGGCATTTGGATTTTCTTGAAGGTTGGCGAAAGTTCGGCCCATAGCGAGTGCCACCAAGACTGTCGCCTCATCGATCATTTGAGGAGAGCCATAAACTGCACAGTCCACCATTCCGTCCTTGCTCGATGTGCTAATGACACCAAGCCTGGGCTGCTTGTTGAAGTATTCTGCCAATTTTCCAGACATAATTGTGCCACCTCCTGGAACGGAATGTGCAGCTTACTATTAAAGAGAAACGGGCCCTCATCTATCGCTTTGGCCGGAGATGCGGCCGAAAGGTGACAGAGGTATTCTCATCGAAATTGCTGCTGCAACAAGATGCCCTTCTTTTTTATGGAACTTCTTGACAATCGAAATCTTGATGATCAAGAGTTAAGTACTTGAGAAGTGCACCTAAGCGTCAATTGGTACAAAATTAGAGTATCTGGCTTCGTCTTGGGTGGTTCATGTCAGAAGATGGTCAAAAAAAGGTGATTATCTCCAAGGGATCTGTAACATTGGCCGAGATGGACTTTATCCAGCCTTCGAGAATCATAGATTTTTTCCCGGATGCAACGCTGGCCATTGATCTTAACGGCAAGGTGATTGCATGGAATAATGCCATGGCAGATCTGACCGGGATAAAAGCCCAAAACATCTTGGGAAAAGGGAATTATGAGTATGCTCTGCCGTTCTATAACTGCAGGCGCCCCATTCTGATTGACTTGGTCTTGAAGCCGGATGCAAAAATTGAATCCGAATATAGAAATCTGCAACGAAACGGCATTAGTATTAGTGGCGAAGCACAGATCTCTTCTTTTGGGCAGGGTGTGGCCTACACCTGGGGCAAAGCCGCTCCTCTTTACGATTCTTCGGGAAAGATCATAGGAGCAATAGAGTCGATACGCGATATAACGGAACGCAAGCAAATAGAGGAAGATCTGAGAAGAAGCAGGGAGAAATACCACAATATCTTTGAAAATTCCATAATGGGCATATATCAGAGCGTGCAAAGCGGCAGGTACCTGAGCGTCAACCCGGCTTTTGCGCGGCTCTTCGGGTATGACACTCCCGAGGAGCTGATTGGCTCTGTTACAGACATAGGCCGCCAGCTCTATACCAATCCCAGTGATAGAGAGCGAGCGATAAGGACGCTAAAGGAGCAAGGCTTCCTGGAAAGGTTCGAACTTGAGGTGCGGCGAAGAGACGGCGCCGCGTTTTGGATATCCATGAATACCATAATTGTCGAAGATGAGAACGGTATTCACTATGATGGAACCGTCGAAGATATCACTGAGCGCAAAAGGGCGGAAGAAAAGATACTTTTTCATGCATCTGTTTTGGACCAGGTCAATAATGCCGTTATTACAACGGATTTATGCGGGAATATAGTTTACTGGAATAAATTTGCTGAAAAACTCTGTCAATGGACTGCTAAAGAAGCGATGGGAAAAAATATCTCCGAGATAATCGCCCCAGAAAAAGTCCCGGAAAAACCGATCAAAATTATTCAAAAAATACTGGCCGAGATAAGGAAAGATGGCCATTATGAGGATGAGCTTTCCGCCAGCCGCAAGGACGGATCCGTTTTTCCTGCATCATGTACCTTTAGTGCTGTGACTAACATCAACTCTGAGACGATCGGATTGGTCGGTGTGTGCGTGGATATAACCGATCGTATAAAATCGGAAAAAGCGATTCAAAACAGAGATCTATTGCTTGGTGGTGTCGCCGTCGCCACAAACATCCTGCTAACGGAAAGGGATCTTGATTATGCCATAAACCAAACCCTCGAACTATTGGGATTGGCTACCGGCTCGGATCAGGTCTATCTCTTCGAATGCAATCGTTCCGGAGGCGCAGAATCTCTTGCAGACCTGCGATACGAATGGGCACAGGATAGCGCTGCCACTCTCAAAGGCAATTCGGACTTACAGGATAACGGTTTGCAGGAAGATGTCTTTCCAGACAATGAGTTCCGAAATGATGTTATCCGGGATGACGGCGCTCGGGATAGTTGTCTGCATGATGATATATGCAGTGCATCTATATGCCATCCATTGCCGCCTCGCTGGTACAAAGTGCTCTTGAAAGGGCATTCGATCAGAGGCCTGGCCGGGGAGTTCCCTGAATCCGAGAAAGCGATATTGCAGTCCCAGAACGTGAAATCGCTCCTGGTAATTCCCATCACGGTAGAAGGCCAGCTATGGGGTTTCATTCGGTTCGATGATTGTCATTCCGAGCGATCATGGACCGGCATCGATGGAGCTATCCTTCATGCCGCTGCATCATCCGTCGGTGGAGCCATAGCCAGGAGGCGTTTGGAGAATGAACTTACAAAAGCAAAAGAGAATGCGGAATTGGCGGCAAAGGCCAAATCAGATTTTCTGGCCAATATGAGCCATGAGATACGAACTCCGATGAATGCCGTCATAGGCTTGGCGGATCTCCTCATGGAAACTGATCTGACTGATAACCAACGCAATTATTTGGAGATAATTCAAAGCAGTGGAGACTCGCTGCTATCTGTTATCAACGATATACTTGACTTTTCAAAGGTCGATAGCGGCAAGATGGAGCTGGAATCCCGGCCATTGGACCTGAGAGAGTGTGTCAAGAATTCGCTTAACCTCATGCGTCCCATAGCATCAAAGAAAAATCTAGAACTGAAATATGCATTCGATGAAGGCACTCCGGAGGCCATCATCGGCGATCCTATACGTATTCAACAAGTCTTGATCAATCTGCTCAGCAATGCGGTTAAATTTACCGAAAGAGGTGCCGTATCCGTCCATATTTCCGGCAAGAAGCTCGACGGCACATGCCACGAATTCAGCTTTTCCGTAAAAGACACCGGGATTGGCATCCCTGAAGATAAGATGAATCGTCTATTTCAGTCGTTCACCCAAGTTGACTCATCCACCACACGCAGATACGGGGGCACCGGCCTCGGTCTCGCCATAACCAAGAGACTTGTAGAAATGATGGGCGGGAAGATCTGGGTGGAGAGCAAATTAGGCAACGGCTCAACATTCTACTTCACAATTTCAGCCAATGCCGCCTTCCTCAAGCCTCCGAGCGAGATACGTGCAGATGAAACTAAACGGAGCGGCAATGGTAAGGTGCGAAGCCATCCTCTTCGGATATTGATTGCTGAAGATAATGCCGTTAATCGACTGGTAATCTCAAAAATGCTGACTAAGCTGGGCTATCAAGCCGATGCGGCAACTAACGGTAAAGAAGTCCTGCAATATTTGGAACTCAAGCAGTATGATGTAATTTTGATGGACGTCCAGATGCCGGAAATGGACGGATTTGAAGCGGCAAAGATCATTCGCAGGAGCTGGGTGCCGGAGGATCAGCCTAAGATCATTGCCATCACAGCCCATGCACTCGAAGGCGATCGAGAAAAGTGCATCCGGGCGGGCATGGATGACTATATCAGCAAGCCGGTAAAGCTGGAAGATCTTCGAGTCGTCTTGGAATCATACGGTCCGCTTCAGAAAACCGATTCGCGCCAACCATCCGCCGGAAAGTGAGCGCCGTCCTAGAAAGCGGCATCAGAATATGGGATGAGGATTTAATGGAATTTTTCCCGAGACGTTGCCCAATACTTTACCGGAGATTCTGCGGGCTTCCATTCGCTTGATTCTCAGCGAGATTCGCAACCAGATCCTCCGCTAGATCATCTGTTCGCTCCACTCTGCTCGTTTCCCTTTGCCTGATTCTCGGGCAGGAACATCTGCTCGGCTCCCATCAGTTGCTTCTCAGTTTGACACTACCCGTCATTCCCCTTTTCTTCGGAAAGGCTTTATCCATCCCTGTTGTAGTTGATGTCAATGACAAGAGCTACATTTTATCTGGCCGCCGGCGCTTTGCTGCTGGCAGTCGCCGCAGCCGCAATCATGCCGGCTGCAGCCGAGGACAACTCGACCAAAGTTCTTCTGGAGACAAACATGGGCAACATCACGCTGCAGCTTTACAGCGATATGCCAATCACCGTCGGCAATTTTGAGGCGCTGGTGGGAAAGGGCTTCTATGACGGCACGATCTTTCACAGGGTGATCGACGGCTTCATGATTCAGGGCGGCGACCCGGAGGGCACCGGCATGGGCGGGCCCGGATACAACATCAAGGATGAGTTCACCGATCACAACAAGAACGACCGCGGCACCATCGCTATGGCCAACTCCGGGGCGAACACGGGCGGCAGCCAGTTCTTCATCAACCTGGTGAACAACAACTACCTCGACACGATGCATCCCGCTTTTGGCAAAGTCATCGCCGGGATGGACGTGGTGGATGCCATCGGCAAAGTGAAGACCGATGAGAACGACAGGCCGCTAACAGAGGTAAAGATAATCCATGCCGGGATTATCAAATAAATTTTTGATTGAAAGGAGATGATTGATTTATGGCAGAAGACGCAACAAACGCAAGCGGAACCAAGGTTTTGCTCAAGACCAGCATGGGCGACGTCACACTGCAGCTTTACGAGGATATGCCTGTCACGGCAGGCAACTTCAAGAAGCTCGTGGAGAAGGGATTTTATGACGGAACCATCTTTCACCGCATCATCGACGGCTTCATGATCCAGGGCGGCGACCCCACGGGCACGGGGTGTGGCGGGCCAGGATATGCCATCAAGGATGAGTTCACCCGGAAGAACAAGAACAGCCGCGGCACCATCAGCATGGCCAATGCCGGACCGAACACGGGCGGCAGCCAGTTCTTCATCAACCTGGTGGACAACAACTACCTGGACAAAGCCCACCCGGTATTCGGCAAGGTCGTTGAGGGCCTGGATGTGATAGACGCTATGGGCAAGGTGACGACAAACGCATCGGACAAGCCGCAAAAAGATGTCAAGATACTGAGCGCTAAGGTAATCACCGGATAGCTAATATTTACTAAATAACCACAGATATCCAGATAACTTTTTTTAAAAATAGCTTTATTACTTTTTTTTCAACAAAATTATTTTGCCTTGAACATAGCAATAAATATTATCAGTACATTCAATAATCCATAATTGAATCGATTTGTATCAGTTCAAGAACGGAGTGCCTGGTGAATGCAGCCGATGGTTTTTCAGCCGATCAAAGATACTCGCGAGACCGCTATCTTTCCTTTTATTCGCAAGATTGACCTGATGTCCTCCAACTCTTACATCCTCTCCGCCCAAAATCAAATAGCTCTCATCGATCCTGGTGGTCTGGAGGAACAATCAGACCTATTGATTCGCGAGATAGCCTTGTTGCAGGACGAGAAACCCAGACCGACCGTGGTCTATCTTACTCATGTTCATATCGATCATTGGATTCAAGTCCATCACATGATGGCTTCATCCCCAATGAAGCGAACCTATGTTGCTGCGCAAGAGGTTGGGGCGCGGGCTCTGGAAAACGGGGACCGCGACCTGACTCTCGCCAGTTTGCTCGGCAAAAGTATAAAATGCGTCTGCGTTCCGCTAAAGCTGCTCTGTCAAGCCGAGCCGAATCATGCTTCGTCCGATCAAGCTTCGTCAAATCGACCTTCAACCAACCAGGTCTCGGCCTGCCCGGCCTCTTCAATTCAAAATTCCATCGATCTGGACGGGTGGAACTATGAATATACCGCCATAACCACCGAAATCCTGGACGGCCTTGTGCTGAAAAGCCAGACCGTTCCCCTGGGCGGAGGAGACACTCTGGAGATATTTCATACGCCGGGCCACAGTCCAGACAGCATCAGCCTGCGAGCGGGTTCGCTCCTCTTTTTGGGCGACCTCTTCTTCGCACCAAATCCCGGAACGGCAGGAGCTTATGGTTGGAACCGCCAGGATTTTATGAATTCTATTCTTAAAGTCATCTGGGTCCTGGAAAATAGACAGATCGACATCTGCTTCTCAGGCCATGGCAGGGCCATTGATGTCCAGACGGCAAAAAAGACGCTGGAGGTTTTATACTCAGATGCGGCAACGCTCGAAAATATTGAGGATATAACGCCGCAGTGGGCCAAGCGCACATCGGCCTTTGCCCAGGACCTCATGAACGAGCTGGAGCGGACCTTCACCATCATTGCCGGGCGTCTGGTCTACGTCTCTCACATGCTCTCGACTCTTGAAGAAGAAGGGGAAGCAAAAGAGATCGAGCAGCTGCTTGACATGCAGGTCATGGATGATCTGTTCTCGGAATTTCATGCATTTACCGCGCAGCTTCGTGCCGGAAGAAGGCTGGACATAGAGCTGGTCCACAAGACCGGCCAGGTGGTGGGAAAGCTGGACCGCATCGTTCAGAAGGAGAAGCTCAGTTCGTTCCTGGACAAGTCGCTGCTGAGCCGGGCCTGCAGACTGCTCTCCGACTACGCCATTATCTATCGGGGCTACCGTCCTCCATACTACGTATCCTATGTGAATGTCAACAAGCTTATCCGAGATATTTTGGCGCAGCTGTTGAAAAAGCCCTACGACGAGCAGGCCATAATGAATGCCGAGAGCGATGAGGACTACCGCAAGGCATTATCATATCGCATCGCCTACGTTAGCCTGTTCGATGATATTCGCTTCGTATTTGAACCTGGCAGGGAGGACATTTTTGCCCGCATGGACAGGGATCGCTTCAGCGATACGTTCGCGGATATTCTGGAGCGGTTTGCCGGCGGCGGAGCTAAAGAGATCCGGATAGCCGTCACACGGAATGACGCCTGGGTCACGATCCGGATGACGGCAAAGGGCGAGATGCCGTCTCATCCCCTGGCCCAAGCGACTCGCTTCCTGGAGAGAAGCCTGGCGCTATCCGGGGGGCTCCTGGAGATTTTATGCGAAGAGGAAGGCCCTGCTCTGGAAATTGAGCTGTCCGGTCTTGGAGAGGAGTGGCCCAGCTAGACTCTCGCTTGGGCAGCATCTTTCTTTGGCAGTAGCATTCTTTTTTTGGGCGGCATTGATTTTGGGCGGCATTGATTTTGGGCGGCATTGATATATCTCGCCGCGAGATATTATATTTATTAATTGTCAGGATGTGGCAGTCATGCTTAACGAAACAACCAGGACGAGGAGCGGCGATATGGCTCCGGAGCTTCAGGCCAAGGTGGACAAGCTGCTGGAGGAATTCATGGAGATTGTAGACGCAATGGTCGATGATCGACACCTGCAAAAGGGCATTGCTCGAAGCCAGCTGCCCAGCAGCATGGTGGCCATCATCGATCGAGAGCGTCTCACCATCCTGGCTCAATTTCGCGCATCGGACCGATTTGCCAGCTACTTCACCAACCCAAAGCTCGCCCTGACGCCCCAGCAAGCGGCCAACAGCGCCCAGTGGGAGTTTGGCTTCGTTGATGCCTTCATCATTCAGTTCCCGAAAAGCCTTCTCGATCACGATACAGCAGAGCGCAGAGCAGCATTGGAGAAGGTTGCGTCCGATCATATCGACTCGGAGTTCCTGCGGCTGGAGGGACTGCTCAGCCTTATGCGCACCCGGCCCATTTTTGGGACGGCCTCCTCGGCGCAAAATGCGAGATCCGCCCTTCTGCTCCTGCCGCAAGGCGAGGGCCGCGAGAAGAACCGCGATGCCATCTTGAGTGCAACGCTAAGTTGCGGCCTTTCCGCGGAAGAGACGACGGACATTCGCAACGGAAAGGCTGCCGTCCGCGAGATGTGGTCGGCCATAAACGAGACTGCCCTTATCATCGCCGACCTCACGGGAGCCGATCCCGCCGTCATGTACGGCCTCGGCATTGCACACACCGTCGGAAAACAGACCATACTGATCTATCCGCAAGGCTCAAGATACCTGACTGATATTCCAAAGGTCGGTAGAATTGAGTATGAAGAAAGCGATGTCGATAGGACTGGGCTCGAAGAGCGACTGAGCGATATGGTAAGATCGATGCTGCAGCCGGTGGCCGAGGATTAAGCCGCAGGACGGGCAAATGGATTTCAGAAAAGGATTCTCGAATGGGGCCCCGGACTGGAATCCGGGCAGTCGGTGCGGCCTATAATGTTATATACGTCCTCTATTTATACGAAGCTCGGGCTCCGAATTCAGGTCTCCTAGCAACGCTTGACCCAAGGAGGGGAAAAGAGGTTGAAAAAGATAAAGCTGGCCATCGCAGGCTTGGGAAACTGCGCAAGCTCTCTCATTCAGGGAATTGAATATTACAAACAGGTTGACGAAAAGGACTGCATCGGACTCATGCACTATGAGGTCGACGGCTATAGAGCCAGCGATATAGATGTCGTAGCAGCCTTTGATATTGATGCGCGGAAGGTGGGCCAAGATGTAGGCCAGGCCATCTTTGCACCGCCCAACTGCACCAAGGTTTTCTATCCCGACGTTCCCCTAAAAGGTGTCGAGGTCAAGATGGGGCCTGTTCTGGACGGCGTTGCGCCCCACATGTTGAACTATCCCGAGGACAAGAGGTTCGTAGTAGCCGATGTCAAGCCGGTGGACGTTCGCCGCGAGCTGGAAGCATCGGGTGCCGACGTTCTGGTGAACTACATGCCGGTCGGGTCCGAGCAAGCTACGCGCTTCTATGCCCAGGCGGCACTGGACGCAGGAGTAGGATTCGTAAATTGCATGCCGGTATTCATCGCGTCCAACCCCGAATGGGCCAAGAAGTTTCAAGATAAAGGCGTTCCAATCGTCGGCGACGACATCAAGTCTCAGATCGGCGCGACCATCGTCCACCGTGCGCTCACTCAGCTCTTCCAGGACAGAGCCTGCATCATGGACAGAACCTATCAGCTCAACATTGGCGGGAACACCGACTTCTTGAATATGCTCAATCGCGAGAGGCTCAAGTCCAAGAAGATCTCCAAGACAGAAGCCGTGCAATCGATCCTCGATACTCCGCTCAGCGATGATAACATTCACATCGGTCCGTCGGATTACGTGCCCTGGCAAAAGGATAACAAGGTCTGCTTCCTGCGCATGGAAGGAAGGATCTTTGGAGATGTCCCGATTAATCTGGAACTCCGCCTCTCTGTCGAGGATTCGCCCAACAGCGGCGGCAGCTCCATCGATGCCATAAGGATCTGCAAACTGGCCAAGGACAGAAAGATCGGCGGACCGCTCCTGGCCATCTCGGCCTACACCATGAAGCACCCGCCTGTGCAGTATCCCGATGAAGTTGCCAAGGAAATGGTAGACAATTTCATTCTCGGCAAGGCTTGAGTTAGAATTTGTGCCACGAGGATTGGACGGCGACAGAAGCGCATGGTTCGGTTCAATCCTCATGCCGCTAAGACCTCGCGAATTCGTCGCGTCAGGCGGCTCACAAGCATTTTTCTCCAGTCACAGTGAATTGTTTTTGTGCGATTTTGGTGCAATAATGGTGCAGTGCCGCCAGGTTAACGTAATGCTTGTAAGTGTCGCTCATTCGCTCTTTTTGCAGCGGCGTCAGTTCCCTGATCTGTCTGGCAGGCACGCCCGCCCAGAGGGTTCCCGGCGGAACATTCGTCTCTTCCAATATCAGTGCCCCCGCCGCGATCAAAGCGCCTTCGCCGATGGTGGCGCGGCTGAGAACCGTGGCCCCAATGCCAATCATGGCGTCATCATCTACCACCGCGGCATGAACTGTCGCCCTGTGGCCAAGCGTCACCCGGTCGCCCAGGATGCAGGGGTGGCCCGGCTCGATGTGAAGTATTGAACCATCCTG
>Ga0105092_10000409_pt1 | contig 22095 bp, 17 predicted proteins | sample PPLLak2March2015_FD_87021 | JGI IMG/M metagenome (GOLD analysis project Ga0105092, IMG submission 87021) | Freshwater sediment microbial communities from Prairie Pothole Lake near Jamestown, North Dakota, USA - PPLs Lake P7 Core (1) Depth... | ecosystem: Environmental > Aquatic > Freshwater >... | reverse complement strand
TGGGAATTGGCAACTTGGTGCGGGAGCTCAACGGCGAGGTCAAGCGGGCCGCTCGCGCTCTTGGCGGCGAGACGCCCAGGGTGCTGCGGTTCGAGGAAAAACGGACGGGATCGGCTTAATCCCACCATGGAGCCGGCTAAGATTACCCCGATGATGCATCAGTACCTCCAGATCAAGGAGAGGTACCGGGATGCAATCCTGTTTTTTCGACTGGGCGACTTTTATGAAATGTTCTTCGAAGACGCCGAGACAGCCTCCAAGATTCTCGATATCGCCTTGACCTCGAGAAATAAGAGTCACGAATCGGCGGTCCCTTTATGTGGCGTGCCTTATCATTCCGCCGAGCCGTATATCCAGAAACTCTTGGACGCGGGCCATAAGGTGGCCGTTTGTGAGCAAGTGGAGGACCCAAAAGCCGCCAAAGGCGTCGTTCAACGGGAGGTCGTCCGCGTCATCACCCCCGGAACCGTGACGGCCGCCGATGCCCTGGATGCGCGGGGCAACAATTTCTTGGCGGCGGTGTATGAAGAACACGGCAACTTTGGCCTGGCGGTCACCGATATCACCACCGGCGAGTTCCGCTTTACCCAAGTGGCGGAGGAGCAATCGTTATTCGACGAGATGAGCCGGATCAAACCGAGCGAGTTGCTGGTGGCGGAACGGGCTCGCTCGCTTCGCGAGCGGCTGCAAAAGATCTTTTTCTCCGTCCATCTGACGTTGCTGGCGGATGGTCTTTTCTCGGAAGTTGCGGTCGGCAGGCTTGCGCCCCAGAATTGTCCCGGCGCCTCGGAATGGCACGAGGGGCTGCGGGCCGCCTCGGCGGTAGTCGGGTATCTGGAAAATAACGCCGTCGAATCGCTCAAGGTCTTGGGTGATTTGGAACCCTACGCGGCTTCCAGCACCCTGGCCCTGGACGAAACCACCCGGATCAATCTCGAGCTCGTCAACAACTATCAGGGCGAGAAGAAAGGCTCGTTGCTGTCGGTTATAGACCGCACGTTGACGCCGATGGGCGCCAGGAAAATGCGCCAGAGCTTGCTTTACCCGTTGCTTGATGAGCGGGCGATTCGACAGCGTCACGACGGCGTACAGGAGCTGATCGATCATTTCTCGATGCGCCAGGAATTGAAGATCGGGCTCCGAAAGATTCATGATCTTGAGCGGCTTGGCGCGAGAGCGGTTGCGGGCAGTGCTCTGCCGCGAGATCTCATCGCAATCCGGGAGACCTTGCGTCATGTGGCCGCCGTCCGGAGAGGGCTTTTTACCTGTAGTTCGACGATTCTCCAGTCGCTGCGATCGAGGATCGCCGAATCGCCGGAGGTGGTGGCTCTCGTCGATGGAGCCATCATCGACGAGCCGCCCCTGTCGCTCAAGGAAGGAGGCTTTATTCGTGCCGGCTTTGACGCCGAGCTCGACGAGATTCGTGGAATGCGGACGCATGCCAAAGAATGGATGGCCCATTTCGAGGCCGCAGAGCGACGGCGCACGGGAATCCAATCCCTCAAAGTTAGGTACAACCGGGTCTTCGGTTATTACATCGAGGTGACCAAGTCGAATCTCAAGGCGGTGCCGGAGGACTATATTCGCCGGCAGACGCTTGCCAACGGCGAGCGCTATATCACCCCCGAACTGAAAGAATACGAGGCCAAGATTCTAAATTCTCAGGAGTTGATCGAGAAATTAGAGCTGGCCTTGCTCGCCCGCGTGCGTGAACAGATAGCCTTGCATTTTGGCGCGTTGAAAGAGACCAGCGCCGCCCTGGGGACGCTTGACGTATTGCTATCGTTCGCGGAAGTTGCCGAGTCGCAACATTTCACCCGGCCCTCCACCGATAAGGGATTCGCGCTGATCATCAGAGAAGGACGCCACCCGGTGGTGGAGGCCACGCTGGGACGCGGCGCCTTCGTTCCCAACGATTCCATCCTCGACCCTGCATCCAATCAGATTCTCATGCTGACGGGACCGAACATGGCCGGCAAGTCGACCTATATGCGGCAGGTGGCGTTAATCGTCATTCTCGCCCAGATGGGCAGCTTCGTTCCCGCCACCGAGGCTCGGATCGGCGTGGTCGATAAAATTTTCACCCGCATTGGCGCCACCGATTCGCTGGCCCGCGGCGAGTCGACTTTCATGGTGGAAATGAAAGAAACCGCCAAGATCCTCCACCATGCAACCCAGCGCAGTCTCATCCTGCTCGACGAGGTCGGGCGGGGCACGAGCACGTTTGACGGGATATCGATTGCCTGGGCGGTCGCCGAACGGCTGCATGACCTGCCGGAGCGACCGCGAACGTTGTTCGCTACCCATTATCACGAGCTGACCGATCTGGCGCGAACCAAAGAACGGATCAGGAACTATAACTTCTCGGTGAAAGAATGGCGTGGCGAGATCATTTTTCTTCGCAATCTCGTGCAAGGGGCGGCCAGCCACAGCTATGGAATCCACGTTGCGCGGCTGGCCGGCTTGCCCCCGGCGGTGATCGAGAGAGCCAAGGAAATTTTGCAGAATCTGGAGAGCGGCGAGGCCGAGGGCAAGCGGGCGGACATCGCCGGCGGCAGCGGTGCAACCGATGAACCCGTGCAGATGGCGCTGTTCGGATCCGTGGAACGGAAGCTGTCCGAGGAACTGAGAAGACTCGATGTGTCGCACCTATCACCCATCGAAGCGCTCAATCTACTCCATCGGTGGTCGGAGGAAGCGAAGAAATAGCAGCGACAACCGGAGCGTACCGTGAATAAAAGATCTCTGCTTCCCACCATCGTCGGCTTTATCGGTTTGGGCATGTTGGCGCTACCTCAGGAGGGTTGCGCGGGGAGGCCGGGAGTTCCCTATCGAACCGCTCAGGTCGAAAAGCGCGAAGTATCCAGAGACTCGAGCGCGCAATCTTATGAAGGCCGGAGTGAAAATAATCGAAGCGCTGCCACGCCCGCGCCGGGTTTGCCGGACCGGGCTCGTCTTTTCTCCGTTCTCGCGACATCGGCGGATGGCTCCAGTCGCATCACCATAGATCTCTCCCACAAAGTGCAGTATGAAACTCGCCGTCTACCGGCCGATCCGTCAAAGAAACTGCCCCCGCGCCTTTATATCGATCTATTCAACACCAAGCTCGCGATGGCTTCCAAAGACCCGATTACCATCGATGACGGTTTGCTTCGTCAGGTGCGCGTGGGTCAGTTCAGTGCCGACGTCGTGCGCGTCGTCGTTGACATGATGAGCCCTGGAGAGCACGAGGCCACTTTATTGTCGGATCCCTACCGGCTCGTGATCGATTTCCCGGGAAGGAAGACGGCAGCGGCGATCGCCACCCTGGACAAAGGTCAAAAGAAAACATTGGCGCCGCAGGCAAAAGCTCAACCGCCCGCCATCCGTAAAATCGTTCTCGATCCAGGACACGGCGGGAAGGATCCGGGAGCCATCGGCGTTGACGGAATTGCGGAAAAGGACATTGTTCTGGCGGTGGCAAAGAAGTTGGCCAACAAACTAAGACAGGAGATGGGCGTGCAGGTCATTCTCACCCGAAGCGATGATCGGTTCATCGCGCTGGAAGACCGGACCGCCGTTGCCAACGCCCAACAGGCCGACCTCTTCGTCTCTTTGCATATGAATGCGAGCCCTAACAGTGAGGCGCGGGGTTTAGAGACGTACTATCTGGATAAAACCACCGATGAGGCGTCGCTGAGACTCGCGGCGAGAGAAAACGCCACGTCGCGCAAGAACGTTTCGGACCTGCAGTTTATTTTGAGCGATATGACCCAGAATCTGAAGCTGGAAGATTCCATCTCTCTCGCCCATCACATCCAGCATTCCCTGGTGGACAGCATGTCGAAAAACATTGCCGAGGTTAAAGACCTCGGCGTCAAGAAAGCGCTCTTCTACGTGTTGGTAGGAGCGCGTATGCCCAGCGTTTTGGTGGAAATGTTTTTCATCACCAACAAAACCGAAGGGCGCGCCATGAGTCAGGAGAGTTATCAGAACGCGGTCGTGGATGCCTTGTACGACGGTATCGTGAAATACAACGAAGGCATGCTGGCGTGCAAAACTCTGTAAAGGAAATAACGGCGTGGACCCAGTTGCTCTTTCCCGTGCTCTCCTGGACGAAACCGGCGGCGATGCCGACCTCAGGCGCGCGGCGCGGGCTTACATCAAAAAGGGACGCGACCTGCTGCGGGAACAGCACCGGGCGGGGGCCGGAGGCCTAGAGGTCGTCTCCGCCTACGCCACCATGATGGATGAACTGATCCGTCATCTTTTCGATCGGGTGAGCCATGACTTCATGCGCAGCTACCCCAGCGAGACTCAACGTTTCACTGTGGTTGCCCAAGGCGGGTACGGGAGGGGAGAGCTCAATCCGTATTCCGATATCGATCTGTTGTTTCTTTACGCTTGGAAGATGTCGCCCTATGTCGAAGCGGTAACGGAAAGGCTTCTCTATACGCTGTGGGATGCCGGCCTTCAGGTCGGTCACGCCACCCGCACGGTCAAAGAATCTCTCGGGCTGGCGTCTACCGATATGAAAGTCAAGACCGCCCTTTTAGACGTTCGCTACCTGTGCGGAGACGTCGACCTCTACCAAGAGTTTGACAAGGCCATCGAAACTCGCGTGGTTCAGAGGCGAGTGTATCGATTCGTTCAGGAAAAGCTGGCGGAAAATCAGGCGCGTCATGAAAGCTACGGCGGGTCGGTTTACCTTCTGGAGCCCGACGTCAAGGACGGCGAGGGTGGCCTGCGCGATATCCATACGGCCCGATGGATCGCGCGGGTGAAGGCGGGCGCCAAGGATCTCGATACGCTGGCCTTGAAAGGGCTCATCAGCTCCAACGATACCGCCAAGCTCAAGCTCTCTCAAGATTTTCTGTTGCGGGTGCGCAACGAGCTGCATTTTTCAACCGGAAAGCATCAGGACCAATTGACCTTTGAAGAACAAGAAAAGGTCAGCCGGGCGTTGGGCTTCGAGGGCGAGGGAACACTGAAAGCCGTCGAGGTTTTCATGCGCCATTATTATCTCCATGCCGCGCAGATCAGTCGGCTTACCACGCTCATCATTCACCGCATTGCGGACGGTCCGCGGCCGCTGCTTGGCGGACTTTATACCATGGCCAAGATCGTGCGCGAGGGCTTGTGCGTTTCCCAAGGGCAGCTCTCGATCACCAAGCCCGATATTCTCGAGTCGGAGCCGGGCAACCTCATCGAGGTCTTCGCCGAAATGCAGAAGCAGCGCTGCGAGTTGAGTCACGAAACCCGGGAGCTGTTGCGCGAGCGCGCCGGGTTGATCGATGATCGCTTCCGTCGTTCGGCGGCGGCCAATGTGCCGTTCTTCAACATCCTTCGATGGAAGGAGAGGGTTTACGAGACCCTGTTGGAGATGTACCGTTGCGGCATTCTTGGAGCGTTTATCCCCGAATTCGGCCGGCTGCTCTGCATGGTTTTGCATGACGCCTACCACATCTATACGGTCGATCAGCATTCTTTAAAATTGATCCAGGAGATCGAAAGGCTCAAGGCCGGGGAATACCAAAAGGGATCGCCCCTGTTGACCCAACTCGCGCGCGAGACGGATAAAATCGAGCTTCTCTATCTTGGCCTGATGTTTCACGACATCGGCAAGGGGTTTGGCGGCGGCCATTCCGAGATCGGCGCCCGTATGGTGCCGCCGATCGCGCGGCGCATGCGCCTCAATGCGGACGACGCGACGTTGGTGGAATTTTTAGCGCGGCATCATCTGTTGATGACCCACACGGCATTTCGGCGCGACCTGGAAGACCCAAAGACCATCCTCGGCTTCGCGAAAACGATGGGAAACGTCAACAACTTAAAGATGCTCTATCTGCTCACGTTTGCCGACGTCAAAGCGGTGGGACCCGACGTCTGGAATCCGTGGAAGGCCTCGCTTCTGGGCGAACTCTATGTCAAGACGTTGAATCTTCTCGAAGAGGTCGAAAAGGGTGAATTTCAAAGCGAAGACTCACGGGCGGTGCTGCGAAGAATCCAGGGACGGGTGCGGCGGGAGCTGGCCAAAGATCACCCCGTCGAAAGGGTGGAGCACTTCCTGGAGTCGATGCCGGAACGCTACTTTCTTTCGACGCCGGAGAGCGATATCCCGGCCCATTTCGAATTGATGGAGCAATTTACCGGGAAGGGAGCGGCCAGCACCGTCGAGCATTTTCCCGAGCGGGATTGCACTTCGGTGGTGATCTGCACCCAAGACCGCCCTGGGCTGTTTGCCTCGATAACCGGGACTTTGACCGCCTTGAATTTTGACATTTTAAACGCGCGCATTTTCACTTCGAGCGACGGTCGCATCCTGGATGTCTTTCGAATCTCCCATCGGGGGCGCTCCGAGCTGGTCATGGCCGAGCCAAGGTGGGCCAAATTTCGTTCTACCTTGGATGAAGTCTTGGAAGGGCGGCTGGACGTCGCGCGGTTAGTGAAAAATTCCCAGCGCTCGTCACTGCTGCAGCGGCACGTACCGAAGGTGCCGACCGTGGTTCAAATCGATAACGAGGCGTCGGACAACTTCACGATCGTCGAGGTCTTTACCGAGGACCGGATCGGCGTTCTGTTCACGATGACCTACGCGCTCCATCAGCTTGGCCTGTCGATCCACGTCGCCAAGATATCGACCAACGTGGATCAGGTGGCGGATATTTTCTACGTCACGGACGCCGACGGGAAAAAGATCGAAGATCCGGGTCGAATCGAGGCGATTCGCCTCGCGATTCACGAAAGCTTAGCACCGCAGAATGAAAGAGTCGCTCAGTCGTTACATTGATTCCTTTCTTACGATGATCGCGGTGGAGAAAGGGCTCGCCAGAAATACCGTGGAAGCCTATAGCCGCGACTTGGTTCAATTCTCAAGCTTTCTTGCCGGGCGCGGCGTCGCGTCGTGGAAAGACACGGAACCTATTCATCTACGTTCGTATTTTTCGGTGCTGCGGAGCAAGGGGCTGAGCGCCCGGTCCATCGCCCGGAATGTGGTGACGCTCAGGCGGTTCTACCGGTTTTTGGAGATGGAAGGGCTCGTTAGCGAGAGTCCCGTGCCGACCTTCCATTGGACCGCTGGCGCCAGAAAGTTGCCGCACACGCTCTCTGCCGACGACGTGGGAAAACTGCTGGCTCAACCGAATCCACAAGAGCCCCTCGGAACCCGTGATCAGGCGATGCTCGAACTGTTGTATGCCACGGGGCTTCGGGTCTCTGAGCTGATCGGCCTGCAGATGCAGCAGATCAATTTCGACGGAAATTTCTTGACCGTAATGGGCAAAGGCTCGAAGGTAAGGGCCGTTCCATTCGGCCAATGGGCGCGCCAAAAGTTACTGACGTACGTTGGAGAAGCCAGGCGAAGACTATTGAAGGGTAAATCCAGCGTCTTTGTCTTCATCAACCGCTCGGGACGGCCGCTGACGCGCCAGGGATTCTGGAAGCTTATTCGCGGCTATGCGCTGGCGGCAGGAGTCGAGAAGCGAGTAACGCCTCATACCCTGCGTCATTCCTTTGCGACCCACCTTCTCGAAGGCGGCGCCGATCTTCGCTCGGTGCAATCCATGTTAGGCCACGCTGATATATCGACGACGCAAATCTATACACACGTCAATGGCAGAAGACTCAAGGAAATGCACCGCCGCTATCATCCGCGAGAGAGAGGCGACAGAAAAAAGGACTTGGAGTAATGGAGTGTTGGAGTAATGGAAGGAGATGCCATTAAAAGAACCCATCACTCCATTATTCCGAGTTCATTTCTAGCTTGAGTTTTTTCAGGGCTTGCCGTATTCATGTTGAAGTAGCCTGCAAGCGAGACGGTTTTGGTCGACACCATCCAACAAATCGCCCTTTGGGCCTTTCCGGTCCTGGTGGCGATCATATTTCACGAAGTCGCGCACGGGTGGGTGGCGAATCGTCTGGGGGACCCCACGGCCGCGCGCATGGGCCGGCTGACCCTCAACCCGCTCGCTCATATCGATCCGATCGGCACGATTCTGCTGCCGGCGTTACTGATTATTGCCAACGCGCCCTTCTTGTTTGGTTACGCCAAGCCGGTGCCGGTCAATTTTTACAATCTCAACAACCCGAAACGGGACATGATCTGGGTCGCGTTGGCCGGGCCGGTTACGAATCTACTACTGGCGTTGGGCTGTATCGTGGCTTTGAGGATCGGATTACCGATACTGCGTGGGGGGGTGCACGAGTCGTCCGCTTCGATGATGGAGTTCCTGGTTCCGATCGCATTGATGGCCGATTATGGGGTGCGGATCAACGTCGTGCTGGCGGTCTTCAATGCGCTTCCGCTGCCGCCCTTGGACGGAGGTCGCGTTGCGGTTGGCTTGCTCCCCGAGCCTTACTCTACGATGCTCGCCCGGGTCGAACCCTACGGCTTCTTGATCCTGATCGTGTTGCTGATGACCCGGGTCCTGGACCAGATCATTGGACCGGCAATTCAATTTTTAATTAACTTTTATTTCAAGCTGCTTTAGAATTTAAATCCATGGATACGATTCTCAGCGGGATGAGGCCCACGGGGCGGCTCCATTTGGGTCATTTGCACGGGGCACTGAAGAACTGGTTGACGCTCCAGCAGCAATACCGTTGCTATTTTTTCGTTGCCGACTGGCATGCGCTCACCACCGACTATGCCGCTCCCCAGGGTATCGGTCCGAATACCCGAGAGATGGTGATGGATTGGCTAAGCGTCGGCCTGGACCCGGCGCGTTCGGTGATTTTTCGCCAATCTCGCGTAAAAGAACACGCGGAGCTGTACTTGCTCTATGCCATGATCACGCCGGTGCCCTGGCTCGAGCGCAACCCCACGTATAAAGAGCAGATCAAGGAGTTGACCGACAAGGACCTGTCGACTTACGGTTTTCTGGGCTATCCGGTTTTGCAAGCCGCGGACATTACAATCTATAAGGCGAACAAAGTACCCGTGGGTGTCGATCAAGCGCCCCATGTCGAATTGACTCGGGAAATCGTCAGGCGTTTCAACCAGACTTACCGCCCGATCTTTCCGGAACCCGAAGTACTGTTGACCGAGGCTCAAAAAGTACCAGGGTTGGACGGGCGCAAGATGAGCAAGAGTTACAACAACGCCGTGTTTCTGTCGGATGCGCCGAAGGAGATCGATCAGAAGTTGAGCCGGATGATGACCGATCCGGCGCGGGTAAAGCGAACCGACCCCGGCGAACCGGAAAAATGCCCGGCGTTTCAGCTGCACAAGATCTATTGCACGTCCGATGAAATCGACTATGTCACCAAGGGCTGCCGCACTGCCGCCATTGGTTGCCTCGACTGTAAGAAAATCATGATCAAGCATGTGATCGAAGAGCTGGCGCCGTTTCGCGAGAAAAGGGCGCAGTACGAGAAAAATCCTGAGCAAGTCGATGCGGTGCTCGCCGCCGGCAATGAAACGGCACAAAAAAAGGCCTCGGAAACCATGTTCGAAGTACGCGAAGCGGTAGGCCTGTGACCACGCGAGTCCAACTCGAAATCTTCGAAGGTCCGTTGGACCTGCTGCTTCATTTGATCAAGAAGAATGAAGTCAGCATCGCCGATATTCCGATCGCCGCCATCACCGAGCAGTACCTGGCGATCTTGGAGGTGATGCAGACTCTAGATCTCGATGTCGCTGGAGAATTTTTGGTCATGGCGGCTACCCTGGTTCACATCAAGTCGCGCATGCTGCTGCCGCTAAGTGATGACGAGGAGGACGAAGAAGAAGGCGCCGATCCACGGGCGGAGCTGGTGCGGCGCCTGCTCGAGTACCAGCGCTTCAAGGACGCAGCGGATCAGCTCGAACGGAGAGACATTCTGGCGCGGGATGTTTTCGTGCGCGCCGCGCCTCCCGCGGAGGAGGTCGACCCGCCCGGGTTTCGCGAAGTGTCGGTATTCGAGCTGTTGACCGCCCTGCGCCGAGTCATGGAGCGGCTGCCCAAAGACGCGGTTCACGAAGTCACCCTGGAAAAGATTACTGTGCGCGAAAAGATGACGTCGCTGCTCGATATTCTGCGCGCTCAGGGGGCCACGCTGTTCGAATCGCTTTTTGTCGAGGTCAAGACGCGAATGGAAGTCGTGGTTACTTTTTTGGCGATGCTGGAGTTGGTCAAGGTCAGAGCGATTAGAATCTTCCAAGAGGAGATGAACGGGCCGATCCAGATCGAAGCTTTGGCCGCAATGGATCAGGCCTTGGCCTTGGTTGCGGCGCCGACAGAGGAAGAGCATGGAACGTGAAGAGATCAAATCGGTGATTGAAAGTGTATTGTTCGTTGCCGAGGGGCCGTTGACGATCCAACGGCTGGGGGAAGTGCTGGAAGGCGTGACGAAGGAAGAGATTCGATCGACTCTCGACGAACTTCAAGCGGAATTTGAAGCCAACCGCCGCGGGGTCCGCCTCGTCGAGGTCGCTGGCGGCTACCAACTGCGGACGGCGAAAGTCAACGCGGATTGGGTGAAAAAATTTCTCGGCGGCCGTCCGGCGCGCATGGGTCGAGCCACGCTCGAAACCCTGGCGATCATTGCCTATCGGCAGCCCATCACTCGCGCGGAGATCGAGGCGATCCGCGGCGTCGATGTGGACGGGGTCATCAACACTCTTCTGGATCGCTGCTTGATTCGGGCCGTAGCCCGCAAGGATGTTCCGGGCCGCCCCTTTCTCTATGGGACAACGCCCGAGTTTTTGCAGTTATTCAACCTCAAAGATCTGACTCATCTGCCCACGCTGAAGGAAATGGCAGAGATGACCTTGCCCGAGGCAGCGGGCGAGGAACTACCGGTTGAAGGTATCGAAGAAAGGTAACCCTTGTATTTATGAGTCCAGAGAACGTCGTAAGGTGAGTTGGCTGCAGGTTCAAAACGTTCAAGTAGTTCAAACCGTTCAAGACGTCTGGAACGGCTTGAAGTACTGGGCGATTGGAACTCTTGTAAGGATAAGCCCGTTGCTATCCACTCAGAAGGGCTTACCGTTAGGCGCCAGAATGGAACGTTTGCAGAAAATTCTCTCGCGGGCGGGCTTGGCATCGCGCCGGGAGGCAGAACGATGGATCCTTGAGGGACGAGTATCCGTCAACGGCGCCGTTATTCGCCAACTGGGCTCCCAAGCCGATCCCGCAAAAGACAGCATCAAGGTCGACGGCAAGCGAGTCAAGCCCCCCGGCGCGCCGCTCTATTTCGCGTTCCATAAGCCGCCGGGCATCATTACCACTTTCAACGATCCTCAGAAGCGTCCAGACCTCACCGCGCTTATCCAAAAGTTGGGAAATAAACAGAGAGTCTTTCCGGTGGGGCGGCTGGATTTCAATTCCACCGGACTTCTGCTTTTGACCAACGACGGTGAATTGGCCCGGCGGATTGCCCATCCACGTTTTGGCGTTAAGAAAGTCTATCGCGTCAAGCTGAGCGCCTGTCCCACCGAAAGCGATTTTGCCGCGTTACGCAAAGGCATTCGGCTCGAGGACGGCGTGACCGTGCCTGCGCGCGCGCGAGTTGTCGAGAAGCTAAAAAAAAATGCCTGGGTCGAGATTGAAATTCACGAGGGGCGCAAGCGCGAAATTCGGCGCATCTTCGAGGCGCTGGGGTACTTTGTCGAAAAACTGGTGCGTGTACGGGTCGGCCCAGTGTCCCTGGGTTTTTTACAACCGGGCGAGTTGCGGCGCCTGTTGCCAGCTGAAATCAAGGCTTTGAAGAGCGCTGTGGGGCTGCCTTCGCCTCACCCCTCACCCTCTCACCCCTTACGTTAGGGTTCAGGGGTAAGGAGAGAGGGGTTAAAAGAATTAGTGACGGAGGCTGCAGAACTCTTCGTAATCGATCAGCTCGTGAATGGTTGGATGATCGCCGCACATCGGGCAGTTCGGATCGCGGCGCAAGTTCAATGTATTGATCTCCATCGTCAGCGTATTGAAGCAGACGAGCCGGCCGATCAAGCTGTCGCCTTTGCCGAGAATCAGCTTGATCGCCTCCAGCGCTTCGATAACCCCGATCAATCCGGGTAAGACTCCCAGCACGCCCGCTTCGGCGCAACTCGGCGCCATGTCCGCCGGCGGTGGTTCAGGATACAGGCACCGATAACACGGGCCCTTGAAGGGATAGAACACCGTCGCTTGGCCTTCGAATTGGAAGATACTGCCGTGCACGTTGGGTTTCTTGGCCAGAATACAGGCATCATTCACCAAATAGCGCGTCGGGAAGTTGTCGCAGCCATCGACGATGATGTCGTAATCTTTGATGATGTCCATGATGTTGGCTGACGTGAGTTTGTCCTGGTACGTGATCACGTTGACGTCCGGGTTGAGCGCCTGAAGCGTCTGCTTGGCGGATTCAACTTTCGGTTTGCCGACCCGGTCGTTGGTGTGAAGAATCTGTCTTTGCAGGTTGGAAATATCCACCACGTCGTTGTCGATGATCCCCAGGGTTCCCACCCCGGCCGCCGCCAGATAATATGCCGAAGGGGAGCCCAAACCGCCGGCGCCGACCATGAAAACTTTGGCTTGCAGAAGCTTGGCCTGGCCTTCTTCTCCAACTTCCGGCAACAAGAAGTGCCGGCTGTAGCGAATCAGTTGCTCCGGCGTATACTGAAAGTCCTGTACCCATTTGTATCCGGCGTTTTTCCATGCCCCATACCCTCCAGCCATCGAAGTGACGTTTTGATAGCCCATTTCTTTGAGGGCCTTTCCGGCAATCAGTGATCGCACGCCGCCGGCACAGTAAGTGATGATAGGGGTATTCTTGTCGGGAACCGTGCTCTCCACCTTGATTTCGAGAAACCCGCGGGGTAGCGAAACCGCTCCGTCAAGGTGTCCTTCACGCCACTCGTCTTTCTCGCGAACATCAAGCACTACATGAGACTTGCCGTTGTTGGTCAAGAGATCGTTGACTTGCTGAGCCGTCAGCTCAGGAATTTCCTTTCGCGCATCGGCCATGATGTCCTGAAAAGTCTTGGCCATTGTTCCTCCCAATAGGTAACTAGCCGTATCTTTGATTCTTAGACCTTAGAGGTCCAAGTTAAAACCGGCCCAGCGGAAAGTCAAGGTTAGCGCGGTAAAACCCATTATAGGGTTGGTTATCTGCGCTCTCATTGAATTAAATTACTTTCCTCGTGGATTCAAAAGATCACTCAACGCGTTTCCTAAGGTATTGAACGCCAGAATCGTCAGAAAGATAGCTGCCGCCGGGAAAAAGAGGATGTGCGGGTAGGTGCGCATCGCTCGCCAGCCGTCCTGCGCTAGGGAGCCCCAACTGGTTCCCCAGGCGCTATAAGGATCGTTGATACCGAGGCCGATGAAGCTCAGGGTGGATTCGGCGAGAATGGCCGCCGGGATGCTGTACGTCAGGGTCACGATGATTGGGCCAAGGATGTTGGGCAGGATGTGGCGGAGCACGATCCGTCGCCGTGAAGCGCCGATGGCTCGCGCGCCTTCGACGAATAAAAATTCCTTGGCTTGTAGTGCTTGACCGCGGGCGATGCGGGCGAAGCGCACCCAGGAAACGAGCCCCAGAGCAACTAGCAGACCCCCGATGTTTCTGCCGAAGAGCAACGACAGCAGGATGAAAATCAGCATGTCGGGAAGACCGTAAAAGATGTCGACCAGCCGCATCATAAACTGATCCAGATTCCCTCCGGTGAAGCCGGACGCCAAGCCATAAGCAGTGCCGATGACAAGCGCAATCATGGCCGTACCGATTCCCACCGCCAGGGACACACGAGCACCGTAAAGAACTCGGGTCAGCAGGTCTCGTCCGAGGCCGTCGGTGCCCATCAGGTGCGTCAAACTCGGCGTTTCTAGAATCTGCTTCTCCTCGAATCCACCGGCGCCGTAGGGCGATATCCAGGGCGCCAGGAAGCCGGCGGCGGCTATGGCTGCGATAAAAACGAGACTGCAAAGAAGGAGAGGATCCCGCACAAACCCGCTCGTCTGCAGATTTGACCGAGTCATGATCAGTGGACTTGTATTCTGGGGTCGACATAGGCATAGAAAAGATCGACCAAGAAATTGGCAGTGACTAGCAGGGCCGTGTAGACCAACGTGACTCCCATAATCAGTGGATAGTCACGATCCGTGACTGCGGTGATGAAAAACCGCCCCATACCGGGAATCGCAAATACGTACTCGACGACAAAAGAGCCAGTCAATAACGCCGCCGTTAGCGGTCCCATGACCGTAAGCACCGGCACCAATGAGTTTCGCAACGCGTGTTTGAATAACACCGCGTTTTCGCGGAGACCTTTGGCGCGCGCCGTGCGAATGAAGTCTTCGCCGAGGGCTTCAATGAGCGTCGATCGCAGCAATGCAGCGATGTAAGCTGCCGGCGCTGCGCCCAAGGTAACCATCGGTAAAATCATGCTGGCGGCACTGTCCCAGCGTCCCGCCTGGAGCCACCCCAGTTGCAGTGCAAACAACCAGATCAGCAAAGCGCCGAGAACGAAGTGTGGCACCGAAATCCCCAACGTCGCCGTCAACAGAGCCAAACGATCGATCCATGAGTTGCGAAAATAGGCTGCGATGAGTCCTGTAGGAAACGAAACCATCAACGCGAAGATTAAAGCGAGTAGGCCGAGGAGCACCGAGGTCGGCAAAGTATCCGAGATGATCTCCTTCACCCCTCGGTCGAGATATTTGTAGGACGGCCCGAGATCGAGGTGAAGAATGCCAGTGAGATAACGCAGATACTGTTGGGAGAGAGGCTCATCGAGATGATACTTGGCTTCAATATTCGCCAATACTTCGGGCGGAAGCTTGCGCTCACGGTCAAAAGGTCCGCCGGGAGCAAGTCGCAGGAGAATAAATGTCAGTGTCGCTACAACCCAAATAACGGCAAGACCATGGAACAGCCGTTTCAAAAGAAACGTGAGCATTTGCGCCCGGTCAGAACAGTCGTTACACCCACTCTAGTTTTTAACCCTCGCCCTTTGGGAAAGGGAAGGGTGAGGGAATGGGATAACAGAGTTCAGTTCCTAACCGCCATGCGAGGCAGAGTATTGTTCGAGCTTTTTCTCGAGCCAGCGAGTATTTACTTTGCCGTCTATGTAATCGGCATCATCGATGACCGTTTCGAGAAATGGGATGCCGGTGTCGATGCCTTGAACTTGGAACGACGCCAATGCCTGCTTCGTACGGGCCGTGGCCTCAGCGCGATCCCCGCCATGGACGATCAGTTTTGCCAAGAGTGAATCGTAGAACGGTGGCACAAGGTAACCGGAATAGCAGTGCGTATCCAGCCGAATGCCGGTGCCCTCCGGTCCGCGCCACTGGGTGATGCGTCCGGGGCAAGGACGAAATTCATGCTGCGGCGACTCGGCGTTGATGCGGCATTCGATGGCGTGACCGAAAAAGCGTACATCGGATTGCTTAAACGGCAGTGGTTCACCGCGCGCAATCCGCAGTTGCTGCGCCACGAGGTCCACGCCCGTGATCATTTCGGTCACGGGATGTTCCACCTGAATGCGGGTGTTCATCTCCAGAAAGAAAAACTCGTTGGTGTCGTTGTCAAAGATAAATTCCACCGTGCCGGCATTTTGGTAGCCGATGCTGCGCGCCAGGATAGCCGCGGCGTGACAGATTTGATCGCGCACCTGTTTGGAAACGGCGTAAGCGGGAGCTTCCTCGATAATTTTTTGATGGCGTCGTTGCAGAGAACAGTCACGCTCGCCCAGATGAATGACATTACCGGACCGGTCGCCCAGGACCTGGACCTCAATATGCCTGGCGTTGCCGATGTACCGTTCCATGTAAAGCGTGTCATTGCCGAACGCCGCTCGGGCTTCTGCGGCGGCGGTGCTGAAGGTCGTCGGCATCTCGCTCGGATTCCAAACCAGCTTGATCCCCCGACCACCGCCTCCGGCGGAGGCCTTAAGCAGCACCGGGTAACCGATCTTCTCCGCCTGGGCGGCGGCTTCGCGCGGATTTTTGGCGTGATCGGATCCGGGCACCGTCGGAACGCCGCAGGAAACGGCGATTTTACGCGCTTCCAGCTTGTCGCCCATGTTGGTGATATTCTCGGCGCTAGGACCGATGAAAGTGATTTTGTTGTCGGCGCAGGCCTGGGCAAGTTCGGCTCTCTCGGATAGAAAGCCATAGCCGGGATGGAGAGCATCGCAGCCCGTGCTCTGCGCGGCCGCTACCAACGTCCCGGTTTTGAGATAGCTATCGGATGAGCGCGGCGGCCCGATGCAAACCGCGCGGTTGGCCATCTTTGCGGCGAGACTCTCTCGGTCCGCTTCGGAGATTGCGACGACGGTATCAATCCCCAGACTTTGACAGGCTCGAATAATGCGGACTGCGATCTCGCCCCGGTTGGCGACCAGTACCCGGGTCACGCTCATGGTTTTACGAGAAAAAGCGTCTGCCCGTATTCGACAAACTGGCCGTTTTGGGCGACCACCTGAGTCACCGTTCCCTTCACAGTCGCGCGGACGCTGTTGAAGACTTTCATTACTTCGATCAGACCGACGGTGGTGTCCTCGGTGATCGCGGCGCCGACTTGCACGAAAGGGGGAGCTCCCGGCTCGGGGGCGACGTAAAAAGTACCGAGCAGCGGTGCGGTGATGGGCACGAGCCCCTCGACCGCGGCTGCTTTGGCGTCGAAATGGGGCGTCGGACTTTGCGCCGCGGGAGCCGGCGCCGCAGGAGTCGCTTTTGGCGGTGCGATGACGCCGGGAGCGGCAGCCGGCACAACCCCGGCATTCGCCGGGGACGAAGCCAACGGAATCGGTTCGCCTTTGCTGACGGTAATCTTGAGCTCCCCGACTTCGAGCTGGAAGTAGTCGAATTTAGACTCATCAATGAGTTTTAAGATATGAAGAACATCGTCTTCCGTGAGGTCCATTGGCTTGCCTTTCCCCGTGATGTTTTAGTGTGTTGAAGAGCGTCAGCGGCGTTGACGTGTTGCCTCTGATTGGAAAACAACCTTATGCGATTTCACCCGGCATGGCAACTAGAGCGCGGCGCGACTCACGGCGAGCTTGCCTGTTCCGCCGGGCGCACCTGGCGCAGATCCAAACGTCCCATGGAATTCATCTCCAATCCAGTGAAACGGGGATTCAGAACGGTACTCTCGGTTCGCCAATAAAGCGGCACGATCGGCAGATGGCTTTCGCACAGAATACTCTGGGCTTCATCGTAGAGCTTGACGCGTCTCTTGACGTCCGGCTCGCGGGCGGCGCTTTCCACCAATTGGTCATACCGGCCGTTCTTCCAGCGCACGTGGTTGTTGCCGCTGTTGGAAGTGAAAAGTTTCATGAAGTTATCCGGGTCGGGATAGTCGGCGCCCCAACCGTCTCGGAAAACCGGGAACGGGTCGGTTTGGAGTTTTTTGAGATAGCCTTTCCATTCCTGATTTTCCAGAGATACGACAACGCCCAAGTTTCTCTGCCACATTCCTTGCACGGCTTCGGCCACCAGCTTGCGGTCTTCTTCGGTGTCGTAACCCAAAACGATTCGGGGAAACCCTTTGCCTTCCGGGTAGCCCGCTTCACGCAGGAGGCGCCGCGCCTCGGGCGGATTGAAGGAAAGCCCGATCTTGGAGTTATGGGCGAGCATTCCGGGAGGTATCCAGGATGACGCCGGCTGCTCGCCGCCGTGAAGAATTCTCGGAAACACGCCGCGGTCGATGGCCATGGCGAAGGCTTTTCTCACCCGCGGGTCATTGAAAGGCTTTCGGTCTACGGCGAAGCCGTAGTACTCGCCGCGCAGCTGCGGCACCCGTTTGAAACCGCGCCGTTTGGCCAATCGCTTTTTGTCCAGTGCCGGGATGCTGTGGTCGTCGAGGAAATCCAACTGCCCTTGCTCGTACATGGCTACGGCGGTGGTCTTTTCCTTGACCATGAGCATGGCTACTCGCTCCATCACGGGCCGGCCTTTAAAATAGTTGGGATTGGCTCTGAGCTGGATTTCGTTTTCATGCTTCCACGACGACAGTAAAAACGGGCCGTTGGTGACAATGTTCTCAGGCTGCGTCCAGCGCGAGTCGAACTTTTCAATGATGTCCTGGCGCTGCGGAAAAGTGCTTTCAAAAGTGGTGATGGCGAGGAAATAGGAAGCCGGGTGGCGCAGCCGGACGGCGAGCGTAAAATCATCTTGCGCCTGCACGCCGATAGTGCTTGCGTCGATCAATTTGCCTTCGTGGTACTCCTGGGCGTTTTCGATATCGAACAAGATGTAAGCGTATTGGGACGCGGTCTTCGGGTCGAGCAGCCGCTTCCAGGAATATTCGAAATCTTGGGCGCGGACCTTCTTACCGTCGCTCCATAAAACGTCGTCGCGCAAATGAAAGACAATCCGCCGCCCGCCGTCCAGAATATTCCACGACTTTGCAATCACCGGCGCGGGCTTGAGCTGTGGATCGAACTCCGTCAACCCCACCATCAAGTTGGCGATGACATTGAAGGAGACGTGATCCGTCGCCAACGACCAGTCGAGGCTCGGCGGCTCGGTGCTCAGATTGACGCGGAAAAGTTGATTAGTGCCGGCTTTCTCTGGACTTTCTTTGCAAGCCGCGCAGACCAGCAAGAGGACGAAGCCAGCCAGGCACCCATGGCGCCGAATCTTGTTGTTCAACAATAACAAATGACCGCTTGCGGTTGAGGAATTTTGCAAATATTACTAGCTACGAGTTCAGCGCTCGTCGGGAAGGGATTATAGCATGAACGGCAAGGAAATATTGCAAAAGGTTGTGGTGGTGGAGGGGCACCGCGACGTTTACGAGCAGTTGTATCGGACCTCGGTCGGTGAAAAATGGCCTATGCGCGACGCCATCGCGCCAAGACTGATTCGCGACGGGATCAACGTTTGCGTCTACGCCATCAGCGGCGATTCTTATTCCCATTCGCAGAACACCGGCCGGTATCTGGAAACCGCCCTGGACCAGATCGATCAGTTTTTGGAAGAAGCGCCGCGTTCCGAAGGCATGATCCAGATGATCAAGACCCGCGGCGATCTACCCGACAGGGTCGAGCCCGGCACGGTTAAATTTCTACTTCACTTCGAAGGCTGCATGCCTTTGCGCGGCAGTATTCATAACCTCCGAAACTTCTATCGCCTCGGTCTGCGCTCGCTGCAGCCGGTTTGGAACTTTCGCAATGAGCTGGGTGACGGCGTATGGGAGAACCGCACCGGCGGCGGCCTGACGAATTTCGGCGTCGAAGTCATCAAGGAAGCGAATCGGCTGGGTATGGTCGTGGATCTATCTCATATGAACCGCGAAGGATTTTTCCAGACGTTAGGGGTAGCGACGGCGCCGTTGCTCGTCAGCCACGCCAACGCCTGCGGCATGCTCGACAACCCGCGCAATCTTGCCGACGATCAGATCAAAGCCATCGCCGATCAAGGCGGATTGGTCGGCATCCTGGCTTTGCCGGAGCGGGTAAAAAAAGGCGAAGCCGACATCGAAGACCTGCTGAAGCACATGGACTATATGATTCATCTGGTCGGCGTCAAGCATCTCGCCCTGGGCATGGACTTTGTCAAATACGACGGGCCGCGCACCCTCAAAGACCGGCATCACCCGTTGCATAAAGATCCGCTGATCAAAGGCTTCGAGGAAATCGAAGATCTGCCGAACCTGATCGACGGCCTGCAAAAGCATGGCTACAAGGAAGAGGAGATCGCGCTAATCCTCGGTGGTAACTACCTGCGCGTCCTCAAAACGATTCTGCCGGAGCAATCGGTGATTTAAGTTTTAGGCCCACCGGTTTTTTGAACCGTGCGAACCACTGTCATCCAATAAGCCGACACCTAAGGAGCCATTAATGCGAGCACGAGTCAAAATTCTTCGAATTGTCTTGGTAACCTTTTTCCTAGCGGACTTTGGGCTGCTTCAGGTTAATGCTCAAGAGCCAAATTTTGACGGTAAAACCGTTCGCATCGTTGTTGGGTTCTCTCCCGGTGGTGGATTCGATGCTTATGCTCGGGCGATCGCACGGCACTTAGGAAAATACATTCCAGGAAAGCCTTCCATTATTGTCGAGAACATGCCGGGGGCGGGAAGTCTCATTGCTGCCAATTACACCTACAATCAGGCTAAACCGGACGGTCTCACGATCGGCCACTTCATCGGCGGCGTAGTCGTCGGTCAGTTACTTGGCAATCCCGGCGCTCAGTTCGATTCACAGAAGTTTGAGTGGATCGGCGCGCCGAGCAAACTCGAAGCGGTCTGCGCGCTGACCAAAGCAACCGGAGTTAACGACATCAAGAGCTGGATGGCTGTAAAGACTCCAGTGAAGCTCGGCGCCACCGGACCCGGCTCGGAGACTTACGATGTGCCGCGAGTTCTGCAAGCCGCCTTGGGACTACCGATGCAGATCGTGTCCGGATACAAAGGCACAGCCGACATCCGCTTGGCCGCAGAAAGTGGCGAAGTGGGCGGCACCTGCTGGGGTTGGGAGGTGATGAAGGCGCAATGGGCGAAAGCGCTGGAGTCGGGTGATGTTCGTGTCGTGATCCAGGCGGTGCCCAAGGCTCAGCACGATCTGTCAAAAGTGGCCGTAGCCATGGAATTGGCGAAGAGTGAAGAAGCGCGACAACTGATTCAGGTGGGCATTCACGATCAGAGCGCCATTCTCCGTCCATTTGCGCTGCCGCCGTCAACGCCTAGCGATCTCGTCAGGACCATGCGGCGGGCATTTCAAGAAACCATGAAAGACACGCAGTTCCGAGCCGAAATGAAACAAGCGAATCTAAGCATCGATCCGGTGGAGGCGCCGGAGATCGAGAAAGTCGTCGCCAGCATGGCCAGGCTCGATCCGGCGCTCGCCGCGAAGCTACGCGATATTCTGGGAATCAAAAAGTGAAGGAAACATTTTTCACTGTCGGCAGTTCATCCGGCCGTCTCGATGGGGTCGAGAAGGTGACGGGACAAGCCAAATACACGGGCGACATCTCGCTCCCCGGGCTCCTCGAAGGGAAAGTTTTGCGCAGTCCTTTCCCCTACGCTGCGATCGAATCCATCGATGCGCGCAAAGCCGAGGGGTTGCCCGGCGTGGCTGCGGTCTTAACCCGCGACGATCTCGATGACATCAATCCGTACTACGGGCACTGCCTGCGCGATCGCCCATTGATCGCGATCGATCGGGTTCGTTACGTTGGTGAGCCGGTTGCGGTCGTGGCCGCCGAAAACGCGGCCATTGCCAATGAAGCTCTCTCCCTGATCGAAGTCCGTTATAGGGAGTTACCATGCCGCGCCACCGTGGACGATGCTTTGGCCCAAGGCGCACCTCTACTCCACGAGAATGTAGCAGGAGTGGGTGAATTTCATGAGATGGCCGGAGTAGGCAAAGAAGAGAAATCCAACGTCTGCCATCACGAGCATTTCGAGAAGGGGGATACGCTGAAGGGCTTTGCCGAAGCGGATGAGATCATCGACGAAACCTATGAGTTCCCGATGGTCTATCACTATACGATGGAACCGCACACGACGGTGGCTAGAGTAACACGCGAAGGTATCACGCTCTGGACCTCTTCGGCTCATCCATTCCTCGTGCGCGCCGAGCTGGCCCACATGTTCGGCTATTCCCACTCGAAAGTCGAAGTGATCGTTCCCTACGTCGGTGGCGCTTTCGGCGGAAAATCATACTTCAAAATTGAGCCCATGGTCGTAGCCATGGCAAGAAAAACCGGCGGCCGGCCGGTGCGTGTGGCGCAAAGTGCTTCCGAATCGATGCTCACCATCCGCCGCCATTCGGCGACATGCCGGATCCGAACCGGCGTTAAACGCGACGGGACACTGATCGCCCGCGAAGCCGAAGTGTTGATGGACACCGGAGCCTACGCCGACAACGGTCCGAGAGTCGCAAAGCGGGCCGCCAGCCGGATTCACGGTCCTTACAAGATCAAGCACTGCAAGGTGGATGTTCTCGCGGTCTACACCAACACTGTGCCGGCAGGCTCCATGCGCTCCATCGGTGGACCGCAAACGATCTGGGCCTTGGAATCTCATATGGATAGCATCGCGCGGCGGTTGGCCATCGATCCTCTGGAGTTCCGTTTGAAGACTCTTCTCAAGGCCGGGGAAGAGTTGAGGGCCGGCGCCCGAGCTATCGACGCGGATTTGTCCATGGGCGCGAAAATCGCCGCTCGCGGCATTGGCTGGGGAAAAGTCAAAAAAAGTTACGGCCAAGGT
>Ga0105092_10000408_pt1 | contig 22107 bp, 17 predicted proteins | sample PPLLak2March2015_FD_87021 | JGI IMG/M metagenome (GOLD analysis project Ga0105092, IMG submission 87021) | Freshwater sediment microbial communities from Prairie Pothole Lake near Jamestown, North Dakota, USA - PPLs Lake P7 Core (1) Depth... | ecosystem: Environmental > Aquatic > Freshwater >... | reverse complement strand
TCGCGCAGCAGCGGAAAGCCATTCTCGTAGAAATCCGCGTAACCGTCGTCGAAGGTCAGCACGAACTGGCGGTTTGATTCCGGATCGTCGGCCCCAGAGAGGGCGTCACCGAAGCCGACGATCCGGCCATGGTCCAGCAACCACTTGACGTGGCCCCGGAACAGCTGAGGAGATATGTCCATCTGGAATCCGGAGCCAGCTCCGATCTGGTGATAGATCAAGATGCGGGGTCCGGGCCAGTCGCCTAGGAAGAGGTCGGCAGCGGCGAAGGAGCCCTTGGCCGCCGTGCGCAGGACCTCACGTGCCATCGAACGCAAGTCCGAGGAGGGCGGCACATGGCCACCCTCAACGGGCGTCAATGACGGGCTACTTGTCAGGTCGGACATGGGCGCCGTCCTTGCCCTGTCCATCGTCTTCGACATCTAGCTCGATGCCCTCTGCCCCGTCCGGGTCGCCCTTGGCACGGCCCTCGGCGAATCCATCGACCGTCTTCCACATCCGCGAGCGGAAGCCGGTTGAAGCCCTCCGGGTGAGCTTGGTCCGCCGACGGCGAAGCAACACGACCCCGAGCAACGTTGCGCGACGGATGGCGAAGTCGCGATCCGCGGCTTCGAGCGAGCGGGTGACCGTGTGACCCGCCGAGGCAACCAGGATCACAGAGTCGACTCTCTGGGCCAGCACGTGGGAGGCGGCTTCGCCCAGGTTCGTGCCTGCGATGATGACCAGGTCGAAGATCTCCCGTGCCACCTCGAGCAGCACCTCGAACCGGTATCCGGAGAGAACATCGGCGGCGTCGCGCTTGCCGTTGCCGGAGCGCAGAGACCGCAAGCCCTGGACGACCTCCGGTGAGGACAGCAGGGTCGTCTTGTACTCGGAGATCAGCTCCTCACGCTCGCCGCCGGCGCCGTTCAGCAGGCTGGACAGGGTGGGACCAGTCTCCGGACCCCACTCCATCATGTGATTTGTCTTGTCGAACGTCGCGTCGAGGAGGAGCACGCTTCGACCTGACGCTGCGATAGCCACCGAAATGTCAGCAGTCAGCTCGCGAATGTCCTCTTTGAAGATCCCGCTGCCCTGGAAGGCGACGACCGCATTGTCCTGGTCGTCCAGCTGGCTGCGCAGCATCTGGATCGAAGCCTTCCGCCTACCTCCTGTGCTCTCGAGGTACCAGGGCTCGCCAGTCGGATGGTGGACGATGGCCAGCGGCCGCGACGGCATCTCGACGATGACCGGCGGTCCCTCGTCGAGGTCCTTGGCGGACCACATCATGCCCCGACCACGCTCCAGCGCGATGAGCCCGATCAGAACCGCGCCGATGGCCCCAAAGGTGGCGAGCAGCTGATTGCTCGAAGTGGAATCGTTGTCGAGTGTGATCGGCCTGCTGTCCACCGTGCCAGACCGCGCGAGAGCTTCCTGTTCGAGGATGCCGGTGAACAGGCTGTTCCACCTGGCCTCGAGCTGCGCCAGCTCGAGGTTCTTGAGGGTGAGCTCCGGGTCCTGCTGATCCTGAGTCAAAGGGTCCACAACGGGTGGGTACGTGGCCAGCTGAGCCTGAAGCTCGGAGAGACGCGCCATGGTCCGGTCCATCTCGTCCTGGATCGACTGGGGCGTCCGCAGCACCAGCTCCGGGTTCATCAGCTGAGTGGTCAGGTTCCCCTGGTGCGCCAGCAAAGCCGCCACCTGGTTCTCCAGAACGGTCCGCTGGGTCTGCTGTGTCACCTCGTCCGCCGTCGGAGGAGAGGCTGCCTGGAGGGCGGCGAGCTCGTCACGCATTGCCTTGATCTCAGTTGAGGTCTCCTCCAGATCCTCCCTCATCCCGTCCAGCCCGGCGCCGATCGTGGCGACCGCGAGGAAGTTCTTCTGCATGTTCTCGGCCAGCGCATCAGCTTCGGCCTGGGTGAAGCCGCGGGCGATGAACTGAAGCTGGTTCGCTTCGTTCTCGAGATCGACCTCGGCCATCAAGAAGGGGAGGAAGGGTCCCGGCGTCTCGCCGATGACGTCGGAGTTCACGTCCGTCGCCAAAGCCAGCTGGGTTTCGAGCATGGTCTCGAAATCTTCGCGCTCGAGGGCCTGCGGGTCCTCGATGAAGGTGACCGACGCCATTGCCTCGAACGGCGGACGGTTGGCATTGCGGTACTCGGCCAACTCGCCGGAGACCACGTAGGCCAGGATTGCGGCGGCCGCCAGCAGCCACCATCTCGCCTTGGCGATACCTCGAATAGTTGTCATGTCCACAGCTTCACCTCGCTGGTTTCTCTCAAATCGACGGTCACATCGTCAGGCCATTCGCGATTGGCGAGGGCCAGCAGGAACTCTGTGAGCTCCCGTCTTCCACCTGTGGTGGACATCTGCTTCAACTGCCGGACGCTCAGCTTGAGGACGTCCGGACCCGGGACCTTCGTCTCGGCGATGTTGATCTGGGGATGCGAGCTGCTCAAGAGTGGGCCATGGGCCAGCTCCTCGACCAGCTTCTCGCCGGGACGAGCGCCGACCGTCTTCACTTCTATGTCCCGGCCCGGCACCAGGCCGCCCAGCCGAATCATGCGATGGGCCAGGTCGATGATCCGGACTGGCTGCCCCATGTCGAGGACGAACACCTCTCCGCGGTCGGCGAGGGCCGATGCCTGGAGCACGAGCTGGACCGCTTCGGCGATTGTCATGAAGTAGCGGGTCATGCGCTCGTCGGTGATCGTCACCGGGCCGCCGGCGCGGATCTGCTCCATGAAGGTAGGAACCACACTCCCGCGGCTGCCGAGGACATTGCCGAACCGGACCGACGAGTAGATGCACCCGTCTGTGTCGGTGTTGGAGGCCGACTGCACCAGCATCTCCGCCATCCTCTTCGACGCTCCCATGACGCCCTTGGGGTCGACGGTCTTGTCGGTGGAGATGAGGACGAATCTCTCGATGCCGGTCGCGCGCACAACCTTCAGGAGGTTGTTGGTACCGATGATGTTGGTCTTGACGGCTTCTTCGGGCCACTCCTCGAGGATGGGCACGTGCTTGTGGGCCGCTGCGTGATAGACGACCTGCGGCTGATACTTGGCGATGAGGGCCTTGAGCTTCTTCTTGTCCCGGACGTCGCAGAGCGCGGGGACCAACTCGGTGCCGGCCGGCTCATCCCATTTCACCATGTTGTCGTGAAGATGGGTCTCGTCGTGGTCCATGGCGATGACCCTGGCGGGCATGAAGCGAAGCACCTGGTTCACGATCTCAGAACCGATCGAGCCACCGGCTCCAGTGACCAGCACCGTCTTGCCGTAGAGGATGGACTCCACCGCCTCGAGATCGGTAGTGACCGACGGGCGGAGCAAGAGGTCCTCGATCTCCAGGTCCCTGATGTCGGGCCCGCCGTCGTACCCCGTCAGAAGCTCGTCGAGATCGGGGACGATTCGCAGCCGGACGTCGATGTCGACGCAGAGGTCGACCAATCGACGGGCCAGGACGCTGGCGCCCTCGGAGGCGACGATCACCTGCTGGACGTTCAGTGTGGTCACCAGCGAGGCGATGTCCTCCAACTCGCCGATGATCGGAAGGTTGGCGAGCCGCTTTCCCTTCGGGGTGGGCCCGGAGCTGACAAAGCCAACGACGTCGACCTCGTAGGGACCGGTGTAGCGGGCCAGGTCGGCGGCGCGCTTGCTGGTGCCCAGAATGAGGACGCGGTCCCGGGCATCGAGCCGCAAACCGCGGTGGAAAGAGAAGAGACGAGAGCGGAAGCGGACTGCCCCGAGGAAGCCGAGCGAGATCATCGACCCCAGGACCAGAACCGAAAGAGGCACCGCCCGGTTGCCCGGTCCCTCGATCATTTCGAAGTCGCCGAGGGCGAGAACGATGAGGAACAGGACCGCCGATGCCCAGAAAGTGGCGGCGATGACCCGACGAGCTTCGCTGATGCTGGCGAACTCCCAGACATGGCCATAGGCGCCCATCGCGACGTTGGCTACGAGATGAACGCCGATGATCACCGGCAGTGCCACGACGACCCTGGTCCACCAGACTGCGTCGAGCCGGCCGTCGAGAGAGAGGACGCCCAGCGCCGATACGTAGGCGACGGCGATGACCATCGCGTCCACGAATGCGAAAGAGATGTCCGCACGTAGCTGGGCGAGCAGTGTCGCCACGCGTGCCCCGAACGAACTTGCCCCAAACTTCCCGGTGAACCGCTTCATCACGGCATCCGCCCTCTTTTGTCCCAGTCGGATGTGCGCGGCGGCCAGCGCCACCTGGCACATCCGTAATGCCTCCCAGAAATCCAGTCAGGGACCGAAACCGACCGAATGCGATTTGTCCCCCAACCCAGCCGAAGCGTTATAGAAACGCCCCGACCCGTTTGATACCTTAACCACTCAGCGTGCTGGTTACCAGCACGTAATTCGATTTTTTTCCGATTCTGGATTTTGCACGATCATTCCTTGATCTGGGATGACATGGAAGGCAGTGCCTCTTGAGCCAAGATCACGCTCCGTGTTATTCTTCCCGACCTCAGTGGGGTATTCAGAGGGAGGACTCACCATGAAGGCATTGGTGACGGGGTCTGCGGGTTTCATTGGCACGCATGTCTCCCGTGCATTGTTGGATGACGGATTCGAGGTCACCGGGTTCGACCAGAAGGAATCCGCCGAACCTGGCGTCCAATCGGTCGTCGGCGACTTTCTAGATCTCGAGACGCTGAACGACGTCGTCCGGGGTCACGACGTCATTGTGCACATCGGGGCGATCGGTGACGTCTATCTCGCCGCCACCAACCCGGAGCTGGCCGCTTCGGTAAACGTGACCGGGAGCACCAACATCGCCCTCGCCGCCGAGGCGGCAGGCGCGCGCGTGGTGTACGCGTCGACTTGGGAGGTCTACGGCGAGCCGGTCTACGAGCCGGTCGACGAGAAACACCCCTGCGAGCCGGACCATCCGTACAACATCACCAAGCTGGCAGGCGAGCGCATGCTCATTGCCGCCGACCGGCTCCGGGACGTTCCCGTCGTCGCTCTCCGGTTGGGCACCGCCTATGGCCTTGGGATGCGACCGAACTCCGTCTTCGAGATCTTCATCGAGAAGGCCCGGAAGGGCGAGCCGATCACCATCCAGGGTGATGGCTCACAGGGCCGCCAGTTCACCCACGCCCGCGACATCGCCCGTGCTTTCGTCGCAGGCGCCAAGAGCGACATCAGAGGAATCGCCCTAAACGTGGTCTCGCCCGAGATGATCTCGATCAAGCAGTTGGCCGACGTGGTGACCGAGCGCTTCCCCACCGAAGTGACCTACGGCCAACCCCGACCGGGCGACGTGCCACCGTCCTACGTCTCGGCGGCCCGCATCGAGGAGAAGCTCGGTTGGAAGACCAACGTGAGCTTCGAGGAGGGCATGGCGGAGTTGCTCTCCGCCGATCGGGACTGAGGTGGGCTCGGAGAAAATCCGGGTCCTCGTCCTGATCAAGGGTCTGGGAATCGGAGGAGCCGAGAAGCTGATCTCAGAAGGCGCCCGGTTCTGGGACCGGGATTCGTTTGAGTACACGGTCGCCTACGTCCTCCCATGGAAAGACCAGCTCGTCGGCACTTTGGAGGATCAGGGCTTCGCGGTGCACATGATCGGAGGCGAGCGCGGGCTCACCCCGCCCACCGTCGGCCGACTCCGCAGCCTGGTGAAGGATCTCGACGTCGATTTGATCCATGCCCATCTTCCGACGATGGGGATAGTGGCGCGCATCGCCTCGCCCGTTCCAGTGGTCTACACCGAGCACAACATGGCCGACTCCTATCGGCCCATCACGCGCTTCCTCAACCGCGTCACATATGGTCGGAATGCGGCAGCTACCGCCGTGTCCGGGGCCGTAGCCAGCTCAGTGAGCACATGGCCCGGTGAGCCCGCTCTGGTCATCCCCAACGGCGTAGCCGTCCATGTCGAGCCGGAGGATGTCGTGGCCGCCCGCCAGGAGTTGAGGCTGTCGCCCTCCGATCCGCTCGTGGCCCATGTGGGCAACATCCGGCCCGGCAAGGGACACGATGTCCTGATCGACGCTGTCGCCCATCTCCATGAGCGCATGTCGAACGTCAAGTTCGTCTCGATCGGCGGCGAGAAGTACCCGGGCGACCTCGACCGAGTCCGCAACCGCGTCATCGAGGCCGGGCTGGAGGACCATCTCCGATTCATGGGTCGCCGCACCGATGCCCTGAGCTTTGTGGCGGCGGCCGATATCTTCGTCAACCCGTCGAGCGTCGAAGGGTTGCCGGTCGCCATCCTCGAGGCGATGGCCCTCGGCCGCCCTGTCGTAGCGGCGGCCGCCGGCGGTGTGCCCGGAATCGTCAAGGACGGCGAGACCGGGATCCTCGTCGAGCCCAACGAGCCGAAGGCGCTCGCCGCCGGGATCGAGAAGTTGCTCAACGATCCCTTCCTCGCAGAGCGTCTGGGGCACGCGGCCCAGGACATGGTGGAGAAGGAATACGGGTTGGAGCCGATGGTCCAAGCCATCGAGGACATCTACCGACAGGTTGTCCGTGGCTGAGACCATCACCACCAGGCATCTCGACGAGACCGACGTCCTCCCGGTGCTGGATCTGATGCGAGCCGCTCTAGGTGAGCCGCCGCTCCTCCGCCGCACCCCCGAGCTCTTCGCCTGGAAGCACTTCGACAACCCGTTCGGCCGCTCCTTGGCCATCGTCGCCGAGACCGACGATCGCATCGTCGGTCTGCGGGCGTTCATGCGCTGGGACCTGGTCACACCCGATGGTGTCACCCTGCGCTGCGTCCGGGCCGTCGACACTGCCACCCATCCCGATTATCAGCGTCGTGGCATCTTTCGGAGACTCACTGAAGAAACTCTGGAATTAGCGCTAGCGGAAGACATGGATCTGGTGTTCAATACCCCTAACGAGAAATCGGGTGCGGGGTATCTCTCCATGGGGTGGACAGAAATCGGGATGATTGGTGTATTGGCACGCCCATCGTCGCGCCTGGCCACAGATCGCGGTTCGATAACCGACACAGAACCCGAGAATTTCCTGGCCGATCCCCAACCGGCGATTCCCCTCGAAGTGACCGATAGAGCCGCTCGAGGTCTGCGCACCCCGAGGAATGAGGCTTATTTGCGCTGGCGTTTCGGCTCACATCCCACGGCCCGATACTTCCGTGTCGACTCGGCGGACTCGACCGCGGTTGTCAGGCCCAACGTCCGTAAGGGACGACGCGAGTTGATCGTGGCCGACGTCTACGGGCCACGCCCGAGGGCTGCTTTGCGAGAAGCAGGCCGCAGATCCCGGTCGGGGTATGTCGCCGCCTGGTTTTCTCCAGGGTCGCCCGAGCGAGCAGCCGCCATTCGTAGTGGTCTCGTTCCCGTGCCCGGGGTAACCGCTCTGACCCTCATGGCACGCCCATTGCGAGACCTGGACATCGACGTCACCTCTATGGCCTCGTGGGATCTCGCCATCAGTGACCTGGAGCTCTTGTGATGACCACTTTCTTCGCGCTTCACGCTCCGATCCTCGCCCAGATCGAGGACGAAGTCGTGACCGACGGAGTCGCCATCTTCGAGGCGCTGCTCATCTCGGCGGCTGCCCTCGTCGTCATGTCATTCGTGGGCAAGGCCGCCGCTACGAGGCAAGACCGCGACTGGCTGCCAACGATGATCATGTGGGCTTGCGCCGCCAAGCTCCTGGGTGCGTTCGCTCGATTCTGGATGGTCACCGAGCTCTACGAGACAGGTGACTCCTATAGCTATCACATGTGGGGCCGGATCTTCGCCCAGGTCTGGCGTGGCATGGCGGTTCCGGTATCTCAATCCAGTCAGCCCGGCACCGCATTCACCGAAATCGCCACCGGGTTGATCTACGCGCCCTACACCCCGAGCATGCTCGGGGGATTCATCATCTTCGCATTGATCGCTTTCACCGGCCTGCTGCTCTTCTTCCTGGCCGGGCGCCACTGGTTGGCCGGTTATCAGCTCAAGATGTACGGGCTCGCCGTCTTCTTTGCTCCCAGCCTCATCTTCTGGCCATCGAGCATCGGCAAGGACGCACTCATGGTGTTCTTCCTCGGCCTCGCTGCCTACGGGGCATCCCGGCTCCTCAAGTTCTATCAGTTCAGCTCGCTGCTTCTGATCGCACCCGGTCTCTTTCTCGCCTCGCAGATCCGGGCCCATGTCGCCGCGGTCATGGGCATGGCCATTGCCCTAGCCGCCGTGTTCGGCAAGGCGCCGAAGAAGTACCAGGGATCTGCCAAGCGCGGGATCATGATCCTCCTCTGCGCCGGAGGTGCTGCACTCTCGGTTCTCACCTTCTCCAGCACTTTCGGGGTGAGTGTCGATGGCGGTGAGGGGACCACCAGCCCCGACCAGTTCCTCGCCGACGTCTCGGAGCGCACGGCAGGTGGTGGGTCCGAGGTCGAGGGCGGCGCGGTGGGCAGCCCCGCCCAGCTACCAGGCGCAATCATCAAGGTGCTGTTCCGCCCGCTGATCTACGAAGCAGGCAACGCCCAGGCCATGCTCAGCGCCCTGGAAGGGACAATCCTGTTGGGGATAACCATCTGGAACCTCCCCGCGATGTGGAGGAACAAGAGACGGCTACGCGAGAAGCCGTATCTGATGGTGGCCTTCTTCTACACGGGCGGATTCATCGTCGGCTTCAGTGCCATCCTCAATCTCGGCTTGCTGGCCCGCCAACGTGTCCAAGTGCTGCCGATGTTCTTCGCCCTCATCGCCGGTTTGGCATGGGATGAGACCAAGGGCGGGCGGCGCAAGAAGGTCGAAGAGGAAGAGCCGGCCCCGGAATCGATCGACGAAGAGGTCGAGAAAGTCATACGCACCGGGCCGTCGCGGAAGCCCCTGCCGGCGCCCAGCGACCACTGAAACTGGGCGACAACCGACACCAAGGTGGTCGACGGAGGACGGACGTTGGCGATCGATATCAGCACGCTGGATCAAGACATCATCACCCGCGTGGTCACTGACGTCCTCACGTCATCCCGATCGATCGACCGGATCGAGGCCCTGGACACCTGGCGCACCCGCAACTCGGGGTTCTGGCGTTTTCGGGCCCACCCTGCGCAGGGCAATGAGCGGCCGTTCGACGTGGTGTTCAAGGTGGAACGAAGATGGACTCCAGAGAGCGCTGAGGGCACCCACGACGCACTTCGTCGACTCTCCGACTTGCGACACCTGACGCCTGGGCCCTCGTCAAGCATCTCCTTCCCCGAGCCGTTGGGCTGGACACCTGATCCTCCCGGGGTGATCATGCCCAACGTCGAGGGTGTGGAGTTGTTCGACGTGCTGGCCGACACGGGGCATGCTCTCTGGGCCGACGCCGACCGGCTGTCCCAAGTCGTGAAGTCGTGCGGCGAAGCCGTCGGATGGATCCATCGCCTCGCCGTCATCGATCCCGAAACGGATGCCGTGCGTCACGAGGCGCTACGACGCTTGCCGGCCATCATGCGATGGGTCCTGGAGCGGTGGGCTCCAGCCAAGAAGGGGTCAGTGATTCGCAGTCACAACTTCTCGCGCAACGACTTCCTCGTCTCGAGCGATGCGCAGTTGTCGGTAGTCGACCCGCCGATCCTTGGCACCCCGGCGCTGTTGCACGAGGACGTAGCGTGGTTCACCTACCAGTTGCTCACCCGCGCCGCACCCGACCAACGGTTGGGACTCCGGAGTCTGTTCCTGGAGGGCTATCAGTCCTCCAGCCTCGAGGGGCCTTTCGACAAAGCCGGCCTCAGGGCGGTCGGGATATGCGAGGCATCTCGTGCCTTGGGCACTGGAAAGCGGCTGCTCATGAAAGGGGATATCGCCGATGCCCTTCGATCCTTCAAGATCGCATTGACCACACGCAGCCGCGTATCTCGCTGATCTCAGCCCACCGATGGCATCAGGTTCGAGGTTGATCGACTCTGAGGAAACCGAGACGCGCCAAGGCGCCGAGGAGGAGCGCGAGGAGGGCGAAGAGGGTCACCAGACCCCATTCGACGCCCAGTAGGCGGTCGGCGGATATCACGAGGGCAAGCAGAACCGCCTGTGTGGCGGCGGCGATCATCGCGATGGCCCGGATTCCAACCCCGCGGTCGCGTAGCTGGTCGTAGATGTGGCTGCGGTCCCCCAGGAACAGCGGTCGATGGTTGAGCCGACGACGAAGGAGCGTCACGAGCATGTCGATTGCGAAGACTCCGAGAACCCCGGCCATGAACACCAACTCCATCGCCGATTCGTTGGTGGAATCAATGATCAGATGAGTGAGATAGAGGCCGAGGAAATAGGTTCCGGCATCGCCCATGAACACACGTGCCGGGTGCCAGTTGAGGACGAGGAAGCCGGATAATGCCGCCCCGAGTTCGAGGGGCGACGCGAAGTCGAGGCCTCGACCCCGCGCTATGACGGCCAATCCGGCCGCCGTCACCAATCCCACCGAGCCAACCAGACCGTCGAGGCCGTCGAAGAGATTGACACTGTTCATCGCGAAGACAGCGAGCGCCACGCTGAGAACCATGAACACGATGCCCGGGTTCGCAGCAACGCTGAGGACCAACACCACTGCCGCAAGCAGCTCGACGCCCAGACGCACCATTGGATCGATCCCCACTCGGTCGTCGATCAGCCCGAGGATGAGAACCATGGTCGTAGCGATGAGAAGGCCCCACTCCAGGTCGTTTCGCATCAGCCCGGCCGCGTTGACCCCGAGGAAGACCCCTAAACCACCCAGCGGCACAGCAGGCCGGTCATGCGCCTTCAAGGTCGGGTCGTCGGGGCGATCGACATAGCCGATCTGGGGGCCCAGCCAGATCGAGAAGAAACACCAGGCCAGGCTGACGACGCCAGCGACTATCAGGGCCGCCAAACCAGGACCTCGGAGCTCTCGCCGGCATGAACCTGGATTCGCTCGGTGTCCTTGAAGCCCATCTTTCGGTACACGCCTATGGCCGACTCGTTCTCGGAGCCAACGGTCACCTTCACTGCCGGCACACCACGCTGGTTCAGATCGTCGAGCAGCCTGGCCCCCAACATCAGCGAAAGTCCCTTCCCCCGTGCTCTCGGGGCGACCACCATCGAGAGCAGCTCCGCCGGCACCTCGACCTGATCCTGGCCATAGCGGAATGTCTCCCATGCCCGGCGCAGGTTGCTAGGCCTGATCAACCGGGGCAGGGCTGCCCACACGGCCCGCCACCAGTAATGCCTGGAGAAATGACCGTAGAACTCGCCGACGTTTTCCACTCCCGCCGTGAACCCAACCGGCCCGCCGCCGTCGTCGACGACGACCACCACCGCCCCCTTCCAGGCGATGAGCGCCTGATACAGGACCTTCATGAATCTCCGGCCGAGGAGCGGGAGAAACCCCGATGCGATCTCTGCAGCGTGGAGCTCGGCTAGAGCCCGGGCATCGCGGGATGTGGCAAGCCGCATCTGTGGACGCAGCGCCGGGGTGATCATGGCGGGCGGCATGAGATGGCCGAGGCCTTTGGCCACGAGCCCGTCGCGGTAAGCGTCCATGACGATGCTGACCACCTTCTGCTCATCGAAGCGCTCACGGGCAATGCTGGCGCTGGCCTCCGACATCTTGTTGCGCAAGATCGGATCGTCGCCAACCTTCCGGATCGCCTCCCCCAGCCTCACCGGGTCGAGTACCGGGACCAGAAGCCCGTTGACGCCATCGTCGACGACCTGACGACAGCCCCGGATGTCGGTGGCAATGACCGGGAGACCCATTGCGGCCGCCTCCATCGCCGCCCTCGGGAATCCTTCTCGGTGCGACGGCAAGACGAAGAGGTCCATGGCCGAATACAGGTCCTCCACGTCGGTGCGCATGCCGAGGAAGCGAACGCCGGCCACCTTGGCATTGGCGACGGCGTCTGGCGGGAGAGCGTCTGACTTCTCAGGGTCGTCCGGTCCGATGACTACCACCATGTATCCGTCACCGAGCTTGGTGGCGGCCTCGAACAACTCGGGATAGCCCTTCTCAGCGACTAGACGGCCCACCATCCCCACCACCACGACGCCGTCGTCCGCCCCGAACTCCGCCCTGAGACGGGAGCGCGCCTCTGGATCGACTCTGTCCCGGTCGAACCTCAACAGGTCGACGCCATTGCCGAGGAGTTGGCCCTTCCGTGCGGGAAGGATCCGGGTGCGACGGCAGAACTCGAGATCCTCCACGTTCTGATGCAATTCCACGTCCGAGCAACGTGCGGCGACGGCCTCCAGGGCGTAGACGACGCCGCGCTTCAGTGGGTCGTCGTCCTCGGTGGCATACAGACCGTGCATGGTGTTGACCACGAGGGGAACCCCAGCGAGACGACCCAGGATCCGCCCATACACGCCGGGCTTCGGGTTGTGGGTGTGGAGCACGTCGAATTGCTCCTTACGAAGAACCTTCCACAGCTGGGCGACTGCCTTCAGGTCGTTGCCCACGCTCATCCCTCTCGTCGATGCGGTGAGCGCGACATGCCGTATGCCGTCCTGCTCGAGCTCCTCGACCCAGGGTCCGGGCGCGCTCACACCGACTGCTTCTCCTCCAGCCTCGTTGACCGCCAGGAGTTGGGGCCGGACGAGAAAGCGAAGACTGAGGTCGACGGTGGTGAGGTGAGCGACCTGGAACGCCCGGTCCTCCGAGCTGTCATGCATCTCGGCCCACAACCAGCCTGGGCACTGCTTCTATCGCCGCCATGGATGCCAGAATACGGCCCATGCATTTCCCACCCGGCATTGAGCAAACTGCCGCGTGAGCACGGGTGGTGTCCTCTTCTTGAACCCGAATCGGGCCGTGGGTCAGACGGCTCCGGTGGCTTCCTGGATCAGTGTCGCCAGTTGGGCGGCCGCGGCCAGAAGGCTCTGGGGGAAGTCGTGGATCGTCACCCCCGAGGGCATTCTCGAACCAGAGGAGGTCATGCGGAGGGCATCCGACCCGGTCGCCCTCAAAGGCCCACCGGGTCCCGCATCGCTGCGCCGAAAGGTGCCTACCACCGTCAAGACCGGGCTCAAGGACATCCGAAAAGCCTTGGAGGCCCGCCGGTTCAGGGAGGCAGGGCTCGAAGGCCCGTGGCGTTCGGAGGATGTGCGCTTCATCTGGCAACGGCATGACCTCTTCCATGACGCAGGAGTGCGCGCTGCAAGGGCGCTGGAGCGCCCATTGGTCGTCTTCACTCCCGCTCTCATCGTCCAGGAGGCGGCCGGCTGGGGTGTGAAACGCCCAGGCTGGCAAGGGCTCCTGGAGCGGACCGCCGAAGCACCCTTGCTCAAAGCCGCCGATGTGGTCGCCTGCGGCTCGGTAGAGATCGCCGAGCAAGTGGGCCGGCTCGGGGTGCCCGAAGCGCGTCTCCTGGTGACACCTAATGGTGTCGATCCCGAGATGTTCTCGCCGGAGCGCCAAGGCGACGAGCTGAGACGGCGGCTAGGGCTGGAGAGCCGCTTCGTGATCGGGTGGGTGGGCAGCTTTCGCAAGTTCCATGGTCTCGACATGGCGTTGGAGGCAATGAAAAGGATCGAGTCCGAGATACCCGAGGCCACGCTTCTCCTCGTCGGAGACGGTCTCGAGCGATCGCACATTGAAGAGACCGTCCGGGCCCTGGACCTCAAGAACGTCGTGATGACCGGAACCGTGGGGTACCTCGACATCCCCGAGCATGTCGCGGCGATGGATGTGGCGGTCATCACAGACCGCGGGGCGGGGTCCTTCCACTACTCCCCGCTCAAGCTCAGGGAGTACATGGCAGCGGGCAAGGCAGTGATCGCTCCCCGAATCGGCGAGATGGCCAGGTGGCTGGCGGACGGCGAGGACGCGGTGCTTTTTGAGAGCGGTGACACCGGAGGTCTGGCGGCAGCCATCGTCGACCTCCATGAGCGGCCCGATCTGAGGGCAAGGCTCGGAGAAGCCGCTCGTCGCAAGATCCTCGAACAGGCGACCTGGGACATCCAGCTTCTCCGCATCGACGCGGCGCTGCACGGCGCCTCGAGTGCGCGGGCGCCGGAATGAGCGACACACCCCTCGACGAGTCTCTCAACCCGATCTGGGTCCTTCTCTCAAAGGGGGAGAGCCCAAATCTGTGGATGCCACCCATGGGGGGAAAGGAATGGGCGGCCTCGCTGGAGTCGGCATCGGCTGCCCTCGGCGACGGGGAGCTCATCGTTTCGGTGGGCCGGCCCCTGGCACGCTCGGCTCTGTCCCGACTTTCCGGCCGGGGACGTCTATCGAGCAAAGGCCCCAGCCCGGCCGAGATGACCGACGCATTCGCCAGGGAGCGATTAGAGGTGATAGCCACCTACGGGCTCTGGCCGTCGGCCCGTTCCCCCCGAATTGCCTTCCCCTGGGGCCACATCCACATGCTCTACTGGCTACAGACCTCCGGCGTCCTCGGCGGTGGAGGCAACAGGCTCTGGGCCCGGATTCTGGCCAGGTCGGTCTTGTTCACCCCGGTCGCCGCCGCCATCGCCCCGGGCATCGCCTTCGTCGTTCGCCGATCCCCCAGCGAAGACACCCGATGATCGACGAGCTGACCGGCTACGCCAGGCAGGAATGGCAGTCCTGGTTCGGGCATTCCCCTGGATCGGTGGGCATTGCCATCGGGAGTGGAGGGCCGGCCCATCGGACTAGGGCCGCTGTGTTCGTGTTCGAGGACAGACGTGCGCGTCCATCGGTCGTGATGAAAATCGCCTTTACCGGCCTCGAGGGAGCCTTTCTTCGACATGAGCACGGTGCGCTCGCTGATATCCGACCCCTCTTGCCCGAGCCGATGCGCCGAACCGTGCCCCGCGCCCTGGGTCTCGCGGAGATCGAGGGAAACACCGTGCTGACTATGGAGGCGCTAGCCGGGCGTCGTCTTCTCGTCCCCGATCTCAACGGTTCAGGAGGGTCGCTGCCCAGGTCGTTGATGGGCGATTTCTACCGCAAGTCGTTCGAATGGAGCAAGGATCTCGCCGTCGCCACCAGCAGCACAGAGCGACTCGACGGGTCACACCTCGCCGAGATCGTGGACCGGTACATCGGTCTGGTCTCCCATGCCACCGATGTCGAGGGAAGGGTGCGCAGCTTCCGTGATGCGGTGGCCGGGAGTGGAATCTCCTGGTCTACGTCCTGGCAACATGCCGACCTGGCGGTGGGCAACGTGCTGATGCATCGCGGCGAGTTGCGACTCCTCGACTGGGAGCACGCATCGGATGAGTCACAGCCCTGGTTCGACCTAGCCCAGTCCGTCGGGGCCACGGCGAGGCTGGCCAAGCGTCAATCGGGCGCCGCCTCCTCCCGGGCCGCGGCAATGTCGGCTCTCGGTAGATCGGGTTGGGCAGGCCAAGTGCTCCGGGCCGAGATCGAAGGCGCCTGGGACAACCGGATGCCCCTCGGCTGGGTGATCGCTCTCAGCTCGATGGCAACCGCTATCCGGCAGGCAGAGGACACCCGTATGGGCGCCGAGGATTGGACCGAGTTCGCCGCTTCGCTCGTCGCCGACAAAGAACTGAGATCGGAGCTCCCCTGGATGGTCCCCGACTGGTGATGAAAGTGGCTGCCCGGCCCCGGCATCACTCTCTGGCTGCCTTCCGCCAAAGCATCGCCAGACGGAGGTAGGCAGGCACCTCACCAAGCTCACGCTGGCGCAGCCGGCGGCGCGCTGTCCACAGACTTCGATGGGACCGATAGAGGGCGAGGAGGGCCCGATCGGCGGGAGTGTCGAGAGTGACCGGTCCGGTTCGGCGGTACCCATCATGGAACGAATCGGCCAACCTGGCCCTCGCGTCGTCGAATGCCGCACCTCTTTCTGAAGTTTCCCAGCCCAGGCGGCGCTCGAGATTGAACAGGAACCAGGCCACATCTCGATGCACCACATCGAGGGCAGGTGGAGACGGCTGGTCGATGATCCACGCCTTCCCGCCGGCCTCGAGCCTGACGTTGTAGGGGGCGAAGTCCCCGTACCTCCTCGCCGTAGAGCTGACGAGATCGATGGCGTCGAGAAACCACGGCTGGACTATCACTGTTCTCGCCATACCTTCGAGTTCCACACGCATCGACGTCGGATCGGGCACCAGGTCCGCCACGGGGCTCTGGCTATGGAACGATCCCAGCGCGCCCCCGCAGGCCTCGATGACCGATCGAAAGGTATCCGCCGCGTCGTGGCCGGCGGCGCGGAGAAGCTTCCCAAGGTCCTCGCCAGGGACGTACGCGATGCATATAGAGGGCGGCGCCGCGTGCCAGCCCATCGGTCGGGCGATTTCGAGAGACGACCCAGCATCGGTGAGAAGCGTTGACACGGCGATGAGGTCGTCGTGGATCCTCCGCGCCTCGGGCAGGTCCCAATCATTCCCCACTTTGATCAGGGCGATCGGCGCGTCCCCTTCAGACGTGCTGAGCTCGTAGAACGTCGACGTGTGACTGACGAATCGGCCGGTGGGGACCGCCGTCGCCAATTCCCGAGCCGTCTCGAAACTCTGTGCCAGGTCTGAGGCGACAGCCCGCAGCTCGGTCTCGGTCAGTAGATCAGCTGGCACGCCTGCTCAGGCCCGACCACGGGCGATGAAGGGCTCCAGCACATCATGCCAATGTTCGACCGAGGCCTGGAGAGTGAACATGTCCATGCACCGCGTCCTCGCCTTCTGACCCATCGCCTCCCTTAGGGCACGATCCGAGACGAGTCTCCGAACTGCATCTGTCATCCCGGGCTTGTCCTCGATGTCGACCAATAGCCCGGTCACGCCGTCCTCGATCACGTCCCGGGCCCCGGGGACCCTGGTCGCCACTGTGGCCAGGCCGGAAAGCCCTGCTTCGATCAACACACCCGGCATTCCCTCACCTGGGGGAAGACTCGTGAAGACGAAGATGTCGTTCCCGGAGAGAAGCTGAGGCACGTCGCTGCGTCTACCCAGCATCTCGACGCCTGCCTCCCCGGCGCGTGCGCCGAGTGATTGCTCCAGCGGCCCGTCTCCGACCATGGAGGCATCGAGGTCGAGATCATCTTCTCTCAGAGCCGCGACCACATCGATGAACCAGTCCGGACGCTTCCCTGGATCGAGATGGCCCACGAAAATGACGCCTGGCCGCCCGTCCCGGCCGCCGATGTGAGGCGGGAAGTCGACCGGGTCCCGTGCGTTCGGGATGACCACAAGACGATCCTGGGGCACGTCGTAGAGCTGGTTGGCCTCCTCGGCGACGTCGCTGGATACCGCGGCGACGATGTCGGCCCGTCGGGTGTAGTAGCCGTGGAGGGACCGATTCGCCTTCCGCTGAAGCGCCCGATGGGCAGTGCCGACTTTCAGATATACGAGGGGCAAGTTGCGCGGGAGGGCGATGGAGGCGTACTTGGCCGACTCGCCTCCGTGGGCCACAACCACTACCGGAGCGATCCGCTTCACCTCGCTGCGGAGCCGCCGGAGCACTCGCGGATCAAGGCCGAGACGGCGGAGCATCCCGCGCGGCACATCGAGCTCGACATCGGGTCGGAGCAGCACAGGATCTGCCCGGAACAGAGTCAAGATCTGATGCGACTCGCCTTCGGCGTTGAGGGCGTCGACCAGCGCTCGGGCATAACGCTGGGCGCCTCTCGCTAGGTCATAAGGGAGAACGTGGAGAACGACGGGCGGAGTCGGGGAGCCCGGCATCTCGGTCAATGACATGCACCGATGCCGACATCGACATAGGTCGAGCCGGCTTCGGGGATGAACTCCCACTCGTATCCGTCGGCGTATAGGGCCAGTTTGAGGATCCCGAACGAATCGGTGTACCGGGTTTCGCTATTCGGGGCGACCTGGTCGAAGCTGCGATTTCCAGTGCCTCCGGTTCCGGCGACGAACTGCCTGATCCCTTTGACCGGATCGTGGGTGCCATCGGGATCCTGAGGGGCAAAGCGCTCGTAATCGTGATCGTGGCCGTTGACCACCAGATCTGCGTCGCCCTCGTGGAGTGCTGCGAACAATGCACTTACCTCGGCGACACCACCGTGATCACCGGAGCTGAACAGCGGACGGTGCCAATAGGCAAGCGTGCAGGCGGCATCGGATGCCTCTAGCTCCTGCCGGAGCCATTGCTCTTGGGGGGATCCGGCGGAACAGGGGATATCGCCGCAATTCGAGTTCAACACGAGAACCTGCCAGTCGCCGGCTTGGTAGCTGTAATAGCCCTCACCAGGTTGGCCGGCGGCCTCGCCGAAGTAGCCGAAGTAGCCGGTGGCATCGGAGGTGTTGTAGTCGTGGTTCCCGGGCGCCGGCCGGGTCCGGTCCTTGTGCCGTCCCCAGGTCGGCTCATAACACTGGGCGAATTCCTCCGTCGTGCCGGCTGAGTAGACGTTGTCTCCTGTAGTGAAAACGATGGCGGAAGGGTCCTGGGCGACCACGTCATCGATGAGGCCCGCCGTGACAGTGTCGCCATCGTTCCCACAATCCGAGATGTCGCCGGCGCCGGCGAGGACGACTGGCACGCCTGTCAACTGGGCCACTGGCTCTGACTCCGTTGCTGCCGCCTCTGCCGAGCCCCAGTCGAGGATGAGGAGCGGTGCGTTAGCGCCGCTCTCGAGAGCGGCGAATTCGGCGCTGTCGTCAGTTGACGTGGTGAGATAGAAGTCGTAGGTGCCTGGCCCCAGGACAACGGAGGTGAGGTCCACGTCCACCGTGGAACCCTCAGCAGTTCCCGGAGGGATGATGGCAACCTGGGCCCCGACCGCCGGAGCGTTCGCCCCTGTTGCATCTGCCTGGGTCCACGGTCCCTCGACCGTGTGAACCGTCACCGCCTGCTCGGTGTCCGCTATCACGAAGAGCCGCATCGAGACGCTTTGCAGCGTTTCACCCTCGGGGATGTCGCCGACGACGAACCGAATCAGGGCCTGCTTGTTCTCGGGCGGCTCGTTCTCTATCTCGAGCACGTCCTCGAAGCCGTTGATCTCCTCCGGCTGACCCCTGTCGATGGAGGTGTCCTCACTGGCCGTGACGGCAAGTTGGCCCGGGGCCAAGGAGACGGTCGGCGAAGTTGGCGCAACAGCCGTGGTCGAAGGCGCGTCGACCGAGACAGGAGGCGCCGGGGTGGTGGTCGGGGCCGCCGCAGGCTCCTGCGAAAGACCGCCCGTGGCAAGAAAGCCGATTACCAGGCCCACCAGGATCGTGAGCACCACCGCCAGGACGATGATGATCGTCCGTCGGTTGTCCTTCGGTGTGGAGTCACCGCCGTTCATGTTTTCGCCGTTCATCTGCCCTCCGCATATTCGAGACGAAGGCCAGGAGCCTGCCCGGCGTCTCCTTCGAAGGCGACGGCCGCCCGCCGGCCTGCCCCCTCCGCGCGTACGACCAACCTCAGGCTCCTTCCGGGCTGCCATCCTGGCGACGCGACGATCTCCCTGATGATCGCCGACAAGTCCGGAGTTTGCTGAAAGACGCCGCGCTCGTCGGCGTCCCATCCCGCGGGCGCCCAGGTCACGGCCTCTGTCTCTGCACCGCCTTCGTCGATGACACCGCTGATGGACAGGACCAGGTCGGAATCATCGACCCCGGCAGCGGTGAACTGGACGTGGGCGCTCCTGATGGCTGAGTCGGCGGACACGTTCAGTCCAGGAAACTCCAAAGCCACCGTGGTGTCAGGGTCGAAGACGAGAGTGGTGCCGGCTTCCACCGTGCCGTCGGTCGCCAACTGCCCGTCTTCCTCCGCAGCCGATACTGCGGCCCGGCCCACCGACCAGTTCGAAGGTGGGGTGGTGATGTCGGAGGGAAGGGGCACATGTGGCAGGTTCGTCGGGCTGTCCCCACGCGGGTTCCAGCCGGTCTCGACGGTAAGAGCCGGATTAGAGGCCCCGGCCACGACATCCCAGGGAACGAGCTTGAAGTTCTGGTTCCCCGAATCGTTGTCCCCGTCCTGCGCCACGAATAGGCCGCTGGGAAATCCGGCACCCAAAGGAGCACTCATGACATCGATGCCATCGGTACTGCTGGTGCCGTCGACCGAAGCGGAATCGACGATCTGGAAATTGGACACATGCTCATTGTCCCCGATGCGGTTGTACGTTGCGTACTCCCCCGAGCCCTGGCTCGACGCGATCAGATAGCCGGCTCCGTCAGGCCCGTAGTAGATCGTCAGTCCCTCTACGTCGGCCTCCAAGGTCGAGCCGACCTGATCGACGGGGACGCGGGAGGAGCCGCCACCGGGCTCTGCCTCAAACTTCCAAATGCCCACGGTCTCCTCCGCAACGTACAAGTAGGCGAGGTCGTCATCGGCGACACAGCCTTCGGCAGTGCTCTCCATGGGAATGTCACGTACCTGGGTCGCTCTTACCCCACCCGCACCCCCATCCGAGAGTTGCCACTGGCGCACTGGCCCTGATCCGTCCGAGGTCACAAAGACGTAGAAATTCCCTGTCTCGGGGCTGCGATAAAGACACACACCGAGGACGTCCAGGCCCGTAGCAATCGGCGTGGACACCTCGACGAGCTGGCGGGTCTGGGGATCGACTCGGTGGATCGTGATGGCTTCATCGTCCTGTTCGCTGGTGACCACGAGGTCGATCGGCTGCCCGGCCAGGGGAAAGCCATGGCGTATGTCGACGTTATTGGGACGGATCCCTGCGAGATACTGGATCTGACGGCCATCGAGGTCATATACGGCGAGACCGCCTTCCTTGTTGGTTCCGATGATGGTCGACAGCGACGGGTCGGTGGGGTGAAGCCAGATGGCGGGGTCGTCAGCAGCATCACCGTCGCTCGGAACCGGATCGGTTTCGACGGTGGCGGTGACGTCAGTCGTTTGTGCCTGGGCTGGCAGCCAGGACTCGCCCACTATCACTGATGCCACCATGACACCGACGACGAGCGCGCTCAGAACCCGCGGGCTCCTCCTCCACATGGATGGGGATGTTAATGGTGCCCGCCATCAAGCAATTCAGAACGGGCTTGGCGCCGGCTCGCTGGGCTCCTGGTTCCTGGATCCGAGATAGACGCCTGACAAAATCGCAAGGAGATACCCGACGAGGATGATCACGATGGCGGGAAGCATGTTGTCGAACCGGGCTGCGATCCGCGAGCAAATCACGACCAACATGAACTGTGGGATCGAGGCCACCACGGCGCCCAGCCAGTTTTGCTTGACCCTGTTGACCAGGTTGGCCGTGCCGGGATGCAGCCGGAATATGATCGGCTCCAGCAGGAGCAAGCCCAGGCAGGCCGCCGATCCTGCGATCGACGGTGGACGACCGCCCCCACCGGCCGCCGCCACCCATAGGAGTACACCGACGGCCACGAAGGAGCCCTCCGTGCCCAGCGAGACGGCCACCTTGGGCCAGGCGAGAAGGGTGATGGGCATAGCAACTGCCATGAGGACCAGAGCTTGCTCGGTGTCGGGAACGGCGGCGAAGGTACCAAGTACAGCAAGGGTGAAGTAGATGACACCGAGCCCGAGACGTTGGTTGCGCGTCTCGAAGTCATTGATGAGGAATCCACCGACCGGGATCAGCACCGCCATCAGAACCCGAACCCAGGTCAGATCGGTGACTGTCGCACCGAACCCCAGCCACACCGAGCCAGGCACCGCAGCCAGGATCTGCACCCAAGCCGGAGCCCGGGTCAAACGCACGATCAGGACTCCGAAGGCTATCGCTGCGAGGGCGGGCACTGCTGGCCCGAGTGGCTCAGCCACGAGGTACAGGCCTCCAATTGTGGACATCGCGATGAGCAACCCGGCGATCGGCATCGGAGGCCGATAGCGGCCGGTCGCAAATCGAACGGCCCAGCCCAATGCCAGCGCCAGCACACCAAGACGCAGTCCGGTCGTGAAGAAGCCCGTCTCGAAGAGAGCGAGGAGATCGGACACGTACGCGATTCTAGGACGGGCCTGTCAGACGCAGCCCTCTGGATACCTCAGATGCTGGTCACCGGCCACACCCTCGAGGATCACCACGTCCCCGTCGCCCGGGGGGTCGAGCTGAACGTCGACTTGCTCATGGTCGCCGAGCCCGAAATGCGCCACGGGTGCCACTCCCGAGGAGTAACCCTGAGTGGTTGTGATCTCACGGGCACCAAGCAACGCGGACATATCCCCCGCTGCGCCCACCTCGTAGACCTCGATCCGCCACCCCAGGCCGTACCCCAATTCGTCCCCCATGGAAACTTCCAGCCAGTTGCCCGATGCGGTCTCGTTGCGCAACATCAGTGAGGGCAGTGCCGGGTCGAACTCCACCAGAAAGACGTCG
>Ga0105092_10000407_pt1 | contig 22143 bp, 36 predicted proteins | sample PPLLak2March2015_FD_87021 | JGI IMG/M metagenome (GOLD analysis project Ga0105092, IMG submission 87021) | Freshwater sediment microbial communities from Prairie Pothole Lake near Jamestown, North Dakota, USA - PPLs Lake P7 Core (1) Depth... | ecosystem: Environmental > Aquatic > Freshwater >... | reverse complement strand
CGCTTTGCGCCGACCGCCACGTACGACATCGGGCTGGTCGGCTCGTTCAAGCCGCGCGACCTGTACCTGAGCGGGAACATGTTCGCGGGCGGCTCGATCAGCCTGGGCGGCACACCAGCGGTGCTGACCTCCGAGGGTGGGGACATCAAGTCCCTCGGCGCGCTCAAGGCGGGCAACGGCTACCTGTTCGTAGACGACTGCATGATCCACCGCGAGGCCGCGAATCACCTGAAGTTCGTTGGACGCTTCGACACCGACGACCTGCACATCAGCACCAGCATCACTCTCCCGCCAGGCAGGATTACGCTGCCCTCGGGCGACTCGCGCATCACTGCGCCTGGTGGGTATGGCGGACTGAACGGCCTGCACGGTGCCCTGCTGGGCGCGAACGCCGAGTTCAACGGCACTGCCTGGTCACGTATTGCCGACGGCTCACCAGCGGGACACCTCAACTTCGGGCAGACATCGCTATCTGTGCTGTTCGCCGCGACCGGGTCGGGGGCGCCATCTTTTGCGACCCAGCCGTTCATGACGTCAGCAAACGGGGACACGACGGTCACTCGACTGGGCATCAACGGGGCGACTCCGCAGGCTGTCGCGAGTTGCATGACGCTGACGTACGTGACCACCACAACCGCGACTGCTGGCTCGGCTGGGGCGCTGCCAGCACTGCCAGCCGGGTACTGGACGCTCTATCACCCGAACGGGCAGGCCATAAAGGTGCCGTTCTACCTGGCATGAAGGGACGCTGATGCCGAACCGACAGCAGTACCGGGCGGCGCTGGCCATGGAGAGCGGTCCGTATGTTGGGCTCGACCAGTACGACGTACGCGCGATGGGCGGCTCGACGACCCTGGAGCTCCACAGCCACGTCTATCCGATCCAGAGCGGCATCCCCCAGCAAGACATGTACATCGACCGCCCGCTGCACCGCCCGAACGCGGTCAGGAGCGGCGACCGCGACCGCTATGTGGCTGACTACCAGCCCGCCGACGGCATCCTCGTACCCGATCTGGAGTGGACCGAATCACCCCTGGCAGACGAGACCGCGACCACCTACCTCGATCTGGAGGCGCACACCTACGGCGATCTGGAGGCGTACACCTACGAGTTCCTCGAAGGCGTCGACATCACTGGCCCAGGCGAGCGCTTCGAGATCCTCGGTCCGTTCGACGCGCCGACGATGCACCAGCTCATCAATGACGGGCTGAAGCAGTGTTGGCTGGTCGTCGAGGTCACCTGCATCCCGACCACTGGCGCGACGCGGCACAACCTGAACCTCGTCTGTCCCTGGCTGCAGGACACTGGGGACATGCTTCAGGTCGGGGTCCTGTACGAGGGCGAGAATCGGAACACCATCGACCCGTTCGATCGCCGCGTGTACGGGACCATCGAGCGCGACGGCGGGGACCTGTACCTGAACACCGACACGACCACATACAACGACAACTCACTGCTGGTCCTGCGCTGTCTCAAGCGCGCGTACGACCACTGCCGCCCGTCTGGCGGGTTCTATGGCCAGCAGGCTGGTCTGAGCCTGGAGACCGACGAGGCGCCCGTCGAGCTCGACTGGCTGGTCAGCAGCTCGCTGGTGATCGCCTGGCGCCGCTTCGCGCACATCCTCGATCCCGAGGCCAATCAGCGCATCATTCGTGACCAGGCGACCGCAGCGGCGTGGTTCTCGGACAACTGCCGCAAGCACTTCACGGAGCCGCTCCCCCAGAAGCTGCTCAAGCCGCGCCGACATTTCGGACCGTCGATGGCCATGGCTGGCTTCCGATGAGTCTGTACACCCGCCGCGTGCCGTGGCCGTTCCACGTCAGGATCTCGGGCGTCGGGTTCATGATCGGCAGCCCCGGTCCGAACAAGCCCGCGATGGTCTCGACCAAGACCCAGGACGTCGCGCAGGTGGCGCCGCCTGACTTCAGCTACTCGGGGTCGAACCCGCTGAACGACCGCGAGCAGCCGTACGAGAGCCTCGCGCTGGGGATGGGCATGTCGTTGCAGGACAAGTGGCAGGACATGCGCTACCACTCCGCGCGGGCGGTCGACTGTAGCGTCCACCCGTGGATCAAGGGACCGGAGATCACCCTGTTCACGCCCGCGTCCAGGGACGCCACCGTCGGGGTGACCAAGTTCTTCGAGCTCGGGTCCAGCCTGTACTGTGCGAACGGGCGGTTCATCCTGCGCCGCGCGTCGGACGGCGCCTGGAATCTGGTCAAGGACTTCGGGGTCGGCGCCGCGGTGCTCGACGTGGCGGTCTTCGCGGCGGACGGGGACAAGATCGAGCGCGCCTTCGTCGGGCTCAGCAACCAGCCCGCGCAGTGGTCAGCGGACGGGACTGCCTGGACCGCGTTTCCGACCTTCCACAGCTACGCCTTCGCGGTCATCGGGCGCGAGTTCTGGTGGGCTGACGCGATCAATCGGCTGCGCAAGCTCGACACCAACGCAGACCCGACAAACGAGGCCAACTACACCAGCCTGATCTTCAACGCAGGCGACGCGAGCTCGTTCATCACCGCGCTGATGGTCACCGCCGGCGGGACGCTGGTCATCGCCAAGACAGACGGGCTGTACACCCTGGACGGGGCGGGAGACGACCGCGAGCTGTTCCCGTTCCTGAAGTTCGCCCCGCTCGACACCAACGGCAAGGCGTGGGGACAGTATGAGAACGACCTGTACAGCAGCTACGGCAATCAGCTCGGCAAGATCGGCCCGAACCTGGGCTGGACTCCGGTCGGGCCAGAGAAGCTGGTCAACAACCTGTCAGCGGTGCGCGGTCGGATCACCGCGTTCACGGGCGTCGAGACGATGTTCGCGCTGGCCGGCATGTACGACCGTGACACCCAGACCGGTCACCTGATGAAGTTCGGCGCATGGGTCTCGCCTGGCCAGGACTCGGCGCCCTCGACGCACATCGACGCATGGCACGGGGCGATCTCGGAGCCGTTCACCAACCGCGCGATCCAGACCATCTTCGTCAGCAGCATCGGAGCTCCAGCAGGGCACACCCGCTCGTACCTGGGCTTCAGCGATGGGACGGTCGGCTGGTTGATCAACCCGTGCTCGCCCAACCCGGTCTCGTGCTCCGACTATCGCTATCACGTGGGTGACGGGTGGGTAGACCTCCCGACTTGGCACGGGACCTACCACGCCAGTCGCAAGTCGGTGCGCCACTTCAGCGTCACCGGCACCAACCTGAACCCGCAGAACTACGTGACCATCCAGTACCGCATGGACCCGACCAGCGGGCCAGGGCTGGTCTGGACCACCTTCGAGAACATCTTCGACAGCTCCGTGTACGAGCAGGCTGCGCTGCCGATGGGCACGTTCGGCACCCTGGCGGCGTTCCGAGTCCACCTCCACAACACCATCAACACTGGCTCGCCCATGGTCAGCGCGTTCGCTGTCGGGCACGCGCTCAGACCCGCGCGGATCATGCAGTTCGAGTGCGACATCCTGTGCGCGGACGGTCTGGTCCGCCGCGACGGGGTGCCGCTGCGGATGGGTCGCAAGGCGATTCGGGAGCTGATCGAGGCAGCCGTCGACGAGCCTGGCGCGGTCAACGTGATCCTCCCGGACGAGACGTTCCAGCGCCTGAGCATCACCGACTACGCGGTCAGCCAGGCATTCGACGAGGTCGGGCGCCAGTGGCGCGGGAGCCTCAAAATCAAGGCAGTACAGTGGTCCACGGACAGCACGACGTGAGGAGTCGAGATGGCGCGTATCGAGACTGATCCGAATTACACGGCACCGACGTTCTCACGGGCGACCGAAGAGAACGACCTGTTCAAGAAGTCCGACGTCCAGAACCTGGCAGCCGCTGTCAGCAGCCACGATCACACCCCGGGCAAGGGCGCGCAGATCAACGGCTCGACGATTGGTCGTCCGCTCGACCTGCCAGGCTCTGTCCGCGCGGGCGGGCAGGACACGTTCATCCCCGGTCTCGGCACCGAGATGGGCTATGTCGGTCCCGAGGACACGGGCTACGTGCAGGCCGTCTGGCGCCAGACGGGTCCGACGACCACCTACAAGAACCTGACCCTGATTGGCCAGACCGTCAAGCTCAGAAACGGAGCCGGCCAGGAGGCGTATATCGACACCGCCGGCAACTGGATCGTGCCGCTGGCCATCGGGGCAAAGACCTCGATCACCCTCGGTTCAGTTCCCGCAGGCACAGCGACTTCGCTCGTTCACACGGGCGGGAACACTGTCTTGCGCCAGGAAGACCAGGTTCTGATGCAGAACCACTCGGGCACCGTGTGGTCGAAGCTGACTGCTGGCGAGTTCGTCTCGGGCGCCAACAAGTACGGATTCGGTTCGGGCACCGCGAATGTGACCACCGACGGGGTCAACTTGCTGCTCCGTGGCGGCGGGATCTACTGCCAGGACGCGGCGGGCGCGCAGACCAATCTGTTCGCGCTGTCGATCAACGTCGCCAACGCGACCATCCCGGGCACGATCAACTGCGGGTACATCAGCGCGGGCGGCACGGTCACCGCCAACGGCATCATGAGCAACGGGAACATACACGTTGGCTATGGCGGGGTCGGGCAGTTGTTCTTCGGTGCTGCCAACCAGGGAACCATCTACTGGGACGGCACGCTGCTCAACTTCAGTCCGCACGTGTACACCCCGGCTGTCTATTCCAACCACATCGGCAACAGCAACGTGGGCGGGGCCTGGTACCTCCAGCAGGGCAATCAGGCTGACCGCGCGCATCTGGTCGGCGCGCTCGGGATCGGCACCAACGACGTGCAGGGACGGGTGCTGTTCGTCAATGGCAACGCGGGCGGGACGTCGACCTGGCAGCAGGTGTCCAGCTTGCGCTTCAAGTCCAACGTCGAGGTGCTCGCGCCCTCGACAGCCGTCCAGTTCGTCACGGACGACACCCTCCGACCGCTGCGCTACGAGCACGAGCTGCGGCCGGACGAGGGCTACGAGTACGGCTTCGCTGCTGAGGAGTTCGTGACCAGGGTCCCCGAGTCGGTCAAGCTCGACGGCGAGGCCCTGCCGCTGGCCATGGAGTACAGCCATCTCATCCCGATCCTGTGGGCAGCGCTACGGAACACCATCGAGCGCGTCGATGCGCTGGAGGCAGCGTGAGCGAGTACCAGATACCAGCCGCGTCCCTGGCGCGCCTGAAAGCAGCCTACGACCAGTACCTGAGCATCGCCCAGGTGATCGCTGAGGCGGTCGGGGTGCCAGACGGGGTCAACGCCCAGCTCGTGCTCGACCGTGGCGTGTTCGTCACCGAGGGCGCTAACGGGCAGGTCGTCGAGCGCGCGGGCATCGGCAACTTCGAGGGTGACCGCTGATGGCCGGTAGTTGGATCGACGACCAGATCTGGTCGGTAGCGGTCATGCAGGACTTCAACTCGGACGCGGCGATCTACCGTTTCTGGAGAGACCTGCGGAACAGCGGCATCTACCTGGGCGTGCCGATCACCCTGGAGGTGACCACCCCGGTCGGCACCCAGCAGGGGTTCTCCTCGGGCGCGGTCATCAACTGGACACCCGAGGACGGGGCCTCCCTGGCCGCTGAGTGACAGCCCCGGGTCGCGAGCTGTCTGGAGACGCTGGCTGATGACCAACCTGGCGACATTCTGGGCGCCTGGTCTGGCAGCGGTTGCTCCACCCGAGCCAGAGCCGCCTGGCCCGCCCGCAGGGGTGCCGTATAACGCGCTGTGGGTTGGCGCCGACGGGAACCACTACAACGGTCGCGCGGGACTGCCAGTGGTCGCGCTGGTCATCCACACGATGGCCGGCTCGCTGGCCTCGTGTGACGCCTGGTTCAACAACGTGCGCGCGCAGGTCAGCTCGCACTACGGCATCGGCTTGCAGGGCCAGCAGCACCAGTACGTCAAGCTGGAGGACGGGTCCTGGGCAAACGGAGTGGTCGAGCACCCGTGCAACTGGACGAAGATCGGCGCCCCGCGCGGGAACCCGAACATGATGACCATCACGGTCGAGACCGAGGACCTGCGCGACGCGTCTCAGGTGGTCACCGAGGACCAGTACCAGGCAACCCTGGCGGTGTGTCGGTACAGTCTGCGCGAGTACCCGACCATCAAGTGGCTGCTCTCCCACCGAGACATCAGCCCACACAGCAGACCTTCGTGCTGCGGAAACCGCTGGTGGGCGTCCGGTCAGTTCGCGCGCCTGGCCGACGACTTGCATCTGTTGTCGTTTTGAGTGGGCTGGAGGTGGTTCTATGCAGATCGCGACGGTGGGGGCCTATCCGTTGACCATCGGGTCATTGATCGCTGTTCTGGTGCTTATCCTGGCGGTGCTCGGCATGGCGGGCGTCCTGCCCTTCACACCGGTCTTCGTCTTCGGCCTGCTGGCGGCGCTCGCTATCGCCAGGCTGACGTAGGCGCGCGCGAGGCGGTGGGTGTTCTACAGATCGGACTGATCATCGTCTCGGTGATGCTGGTCGTGTACCTCGTGCTGGTCGTCTGGACCTGATGTGCAGGCGCTCCTGCTGCTGCTACAGGACAACCCGGCGGCGATCACGGGGTTCGTAGGTGGGCTGGTCGGGGCGGTCGTCGTGGCCATCGTGCACTGGCGCTGGCAGATCATCCGCCGCAAGCACCCGCCCGAGGGCGGGTGATGGCGTCGGAATTTGCATATCACCCGTCTTCGGGCGAGTCCTGATTTGAGATCAAAATGCGTTTCATATCACGTGCTCGCTTAAGGGGGAGGGTGATATGAAACGCATTTTTGGGCCTACTCGCCTTTCTGGACGGCGATGATGTCGCCGCCGACCGGCAGGACCTTGGCCGCGTTGACGAATGCCTGGCCGGCGTTGTCGCCGTAGACAGTCAGCGTCTCGGTCGTCTTGACCGTGATCTCGTAGGTGACCGTCCACGACGATTTGGAATTCGAGCTCGAACCGTTGGGCTCGGGCGCGGATGGTGCGGCGGCTGGGGCGGCGGGGGCGATGTCTCGTGCGGGCATGGCTGGAGCCTCCTGGGGCTCGGGTGTGGTCGCCTGGCGCCTGAGGGCGACGCCGTGGCGCTTGACGATCTGGTACAGCCGACCCTGACCGATGTGGTAGGCGTCGGCTATTTCCTGGGTGTTGACACCCTCGCGGAAGAGCTCCGCGATCTCGTTCTCCTGCTCGGGCGTCAGCCGCATAGCTGGTCGGCGCCCGTATTTGAGCGTCGGGTCCTGAGTGGGCTCCTGTTGAGGCGGGATGAATTTGACTCCTGACGGTGGCGTAGGCGGCATCCCTCGGCGCCACTCGGGGTGCTTGTCAACGATGCTCTCGACGACCGCCTCGGGCGTCACGAGATCTTCCTCCATCGCTTTTGTGAACGCTGTGGCCACGTCATGGCGCACGGTCTCCTCGAACGGGGTGTAGTGGCGCTTGCCCTCAGTCGTGGCGTCGACAGCCATGACGACCGGGTCGAATTCGGAACGCGGCAACGCTGCCAGAATGCCACCATCCTGTACCGCGCGACCATTCATGATTCCGTGTCTGCTGGCCTTGCGCTGCTTGGCAATCGCTTTTTCCTCACTCAATCGCGGCTTCTCAAAGTGGAGCCAGCAGCGTCCGCACAGCCTGGCGCGGACGCTGGCGTGGCGAGCGGCTCCACACCGCTCGCACTTGGCATGACGCGCTGTGGTCATTTACGACCGAGCCAGTAGCTCGGCGTCCTGAGCCGCGCGCTCGATCTCATCCAGCGTCTCGACCACAGAGACTTGCTCGCGCGGACCGGACAGGAAGTAGAGGGTCGACCGCGCCATGCGCCCGTCGGTCGGGACGACCTGGGTGACGGTGGCCAGATTGACTAGCACCGCGTAGACGTTGGGGCCGCTGCCCTCAGAGTTGCGGGTGCCGTAGTCGACGGCGTTGAGGCGAACGATCATCAGAATGCGTCCTCTCTCTCGAAGGTGGTCATGAGCGCGCGAATCTGAACCGCACGCGAGTGCTTGCAAAGGTTCTGGCGGCGGCTGTGGTCAGGGCAGGTGCAGGTCGTCGAGGTGGTCACGTAGAAGGCGCCGTCGGCGCTGGAGCTCGGAACGAGAAAGTGACCTGGGGTGATCTCGACGAACTCGGGGCTGGTCGTGACCATCATCGCCGCGCTGCGGTTGCGGTCGACTGGCGTGTAGCTCATGTCCCATATCTTACAGGACACTAATCGGACAATGCAAGGACGCTCCACCGGCATGATCGGATAGTATCAGGACATGGTGACGACCCCGAGCCCAACGCTCAAGACCCTGCGCGAGGCGGCAGCGCTGACGCAGGTCGAGCTGGCTAACAGAGCAGGCATCGCGCGCTCGACCCTCGCGCGCGTGGAAGCAGGAGAGGGCGGTATACGTTCGAGCACGATCAGGGCGCTGGTGCTGGTGCTCGCCTCGCGATTCAATCAGGACGCGACCAGGCTGACCAGCCGCGAGCTGAACGAGTACGCCGACGCATTCGCTGTCGACCCCGAGTGGCTGGAGATCGTGCTCACCGATCCGTGACTTGCGCTGACCGATTCGTGTCCTGTAAGGTAAGGGGGCGTCGGGCCGATTGGGCGCCGACGAAGCAATGAGCAAGGAGACATGAGATGCCGCCACGAGACCCGAAGTCGTTCGCCCCGGTAGTCGAGCTCGACGAGGCTGAGAAGTACCGTCTGCGCCTCGACGAGTACGAGGAGGGGCCGAGCCAGTTCAAGACCAAGATCAAGAACGCGCTGATGCTGACGTACAAGTTCAACGTCCACCACATGGACGGGACGCCAGTCATCGACGAGTCGACGGGCGAGATCTTCCAGATCTGGCACTTCACCAACGACTCGACCCGCCCGAGCAAGCCGCCCTATGTCGGCTCGCGCGAGCTGGCGTCGGCGCTGATCGGTCGAGCTCTGGACGACGACGACATCCGCTCGATGATCCCGGTCTGGGAAGAGACGCTGATCGGCAAGACCGCCATCGCTGACCTGAGCAAGGTGTTCGACCGCGACACTGGCGAGTTCAAGCGCTGGGGCATCGTGCGCCTGCTGCCGGATCGAGCTCGCAAGGCAGAGGCGCCCGCGCCAGCACCAGCGGCGGTCGCTCAGACGTCGGCGGAAACGCCCGCTCAGCGCCGTGCTCGCCTGGAAGCCGAGCTGGCCGCAGCCGAGGAGGAGGACACAGCAATCTAATGACCTTCCCGCTATACACGCGGGGACTACGGGAGGCGGGCAGTCGCCCGCCCTCCATCCCCGAACACGTCGCGGCCATCTTCAACCGCAACGCCAAACGTGGCGCTGCCTGGCTCGAAGAGATGGGCGTCGACTGGGTGACCATGATCGACCCGTCCACCCTCGACATGTCGGACAGCGGCATGTGCTTGCTCGGGCAGACCGGTGACGTAGTCGTGTCTGTGCTGTCCGACCGCCTCGACGACGAGACCTGGCGGCAGGTGAACGACGACTTCAGCGGCTACTTCAAGGTGGTCCGCGCGATGGCCAGTGTGGCCCCGAATTCCTGGCTGGCGAGCGACTACGGCTTCGACATGCCGCAGCGCGACCGCCTGGGATTCGACGAGCACATGGGCGTGCGCCAGGACATGTGGCTCGAAAACGAGCTGTGGGTGATGCTCAGGTTGGCCTGGCTCAGCCTCGCAGCCGAGCGCGAGGCCGAGTGGGAGGCTCAGTACGACGAGGTCATGACGACAGTCATCGACGATATGGACCGCGAGAGCCAGCGGGAGCCGGTCCTGGCGTGACGGATACGACCGAGCCCGTTTTGATCTTCCCGCCGCACATGCAACCAACGGCTTACAAGGAGGACCGATTGATCGGACTGAAAATGACGGCCAACGACGAGCATCTTCGGGTGCTCGGCTCGATGGACGATGCGCTGTACCACGCCAACCAGGCGGGCAAAGCGCTGGCCGAAGCTCGCGCGATGTTCCTGAACGGCAATCGTAAGAGCGAGGGCGGGGCCTGGTCGAAGTGGCTGAAAGCAAATTTTCATGGCCACTTTGCAACTGCCTACCAGTACATGCAAGTCGCGGAGCACTACGACACCCTGAAGGCCATGCGGGATTCTTCGTCCGCGACGAAGAACTTCAACACTCGTCGGGCTCTGCGCGAGATCGCTAACCCGGCCACGCCAGAAGACGAAGTCGAGCCCGATCCGTTCAAAGACGACGAAGCCAACCAGGCCCAGACAGTCGAGGAGACGCCGAGCGAAACCGAACCCGAGCAGGAGGATGCTGCCGAGGAAGAAGACCCTCAGGCTGCCGAGTACGAACCGGAGCAATCAGAACCCGAACAACAGGAGGCGGAACCAGAGCAGGAGGAGGACGACGAGCAAGCAGATCTCCCCGACCCGAATCTGACTCGGGCCGAGGACGAGTTCTACAACATGGGCAAGTGGGCGAGTTTCATCCTGTCTGGCGCGGTCACGGCTGCCGATTTCGCGGCAGCCGCGTTTGTCGAGCCGGGCCTGGCCAACAAGAAGATCGGTGATGTTCGCCAAATTGCTCTGTTCATGGCTGAGGCTCTGTCCATCATGGAGCAAAACCTGAATGCGCCGCTGAAGGTCATCAAGCGAGGGCGCCACTAGATGCCAGATTCGACAGGCAATCGTGTTCGTAAGCAGATTCGCAATCTGACTGACGAACGTATTTCGATCTACAAGCTGGCCGACGGTTCGATTGACGTGCCAGGCTTGAACGCTGCTGTCCAGGCGTATTTCGAGCGTCACTACTCGGCCATGGCTGCCTGGCTCATCCAGCACGCGGTGGGCGACGTGGTCGAGTCACAAACCAAGTCGGCTATCAAGAACATGCGCTCGAAGCTAACGATCAACGGCAAGACGCACATCGCTCGGTCGCTGGTGCATATTCCACCCGTGGACGGGCAAGGCCCGCACACGCCCAAAGCGCTTCTCGATGTGACCCTCGAAGACTGGCTCCGAGAGGAAGCCTATCGACTGCACGGGACGCAAGCCTGGCGTAAGAAGTGGGAAGTCGCCCACGCGGCAGTGCAGAAGCTGCAATCGCACAACGCGGGGCCGTCGGACACCCTGCGCATGTTCCCCGATGTTGCCGAGGAGCGACTGGGGGCGTAACTGATGCCCACTCCTGGGGAATGCTGCGGGTGCCGAAAGGCGCCCGTTCAGCGCTACCGTTTCAACCTGATCGTCGAAGATCAGCACCAGCGGCGACCGATGACCCAGCTCCTGTGCCGTGAGTGCATGACCGACCTGCTGACCAGCCTGCGCGGTCAGTCTGTCGAGCGCACGCCGCAACACGAGCTCGACGACCTGAGCAAGGGGGCGCCTGATGACCACGGAGCGTGACGACGCTGAGCGCGGTGCGAAGGCGCTACGCGAGCTCGCGCGCATGAAGGCCGGCATGGCGCCCGAGCTCAAAGAGCTGCTCGACGGTCTGTCCCTGGAAGCCCAGCTCGGGTACCTGGGCTACTGGGTCGCCAGGACCACTCTCAAGGCGTCGCACAAGCACACCCTGGAGGCGTTCCTGGCGGGCTGGGTGTACAGCGCCATGGCCACCCACAGCACCCTGTGGCAGCACATGGAGGGGGACATGGAAGCGATTGGCAAGTGGCTCGGCAAGTACGTCGACCAGCAGTCCGCAGACTGAACACCCGCGCCGCGCTGCTCGGGCAGATAGGCGAGGCCGAGTTCGAGCGCTGGATCATCCGTACCGCGCGGCGGCTGGGCTGGTCGGGTTTCCACATCCGCATGTCGATGGCTGTGCTCCAGGGCGTGAACAAGGGCGACGCGTATGGCTGGCCGGACTGGGTGTTCGCGCGCAAGGACCGACTGATCTTCCGAGAACTGAAGTCGGACACTGGTCGGATGTCCGCAGAACAGCGCGCGTGGGCGCAGAGACTGCTCGACGCGGGCCAGGATGTCGACGTCTGGCGCCCCAAGGACGAGGCGCGTATCCTGGCTGAACTTACCTAGACCTCGGGACGCAAAGAGACCGCCCGCCTCCCAGCCGGACGGTCCCTGCCACCCTGAGGAGGATGTAACCAATCAATGGAAGGACAGTTCCAGTGACCGATTCGTCACCCATTCTAGCAGCGGCACTCGACTACGCAACTCGCGGCTGGCCAGTGCTACCGATCCACAACCGTGTCGAGGCCAGCAAGGAGTTCCCAGGCGGCTGCGACTGCCGCAAGGTGTGCGAGAGCCCGGGCAAGCATCCGCGCACGACCAACGGACTGAAGGACGCGACCACCGACATTCCGACCATCGAGCGCTGGTTCGGCAGGCAGTTCCCGAGCGCGAACATCGCCATCAGCCTGGCCGGCGCGGGACTGGTCGACGTGGCTCCAGACGACCCCGAGTGGCTGGCCGAGTTCATCGCGCGCGGGCTGCCCAGGACGGTCGCATACAACAGCGTCAGCGGGGTCGGCCACGAGCACCACCTGTACCGTCGGCCAGAGGGCGTCCCGACCGTGCGCGAGTGCCGCAGCGGCGAGTACGACATCCTGAGCGACGGGTACGCGCTGGTCCCGCCGAGCACTGGCTACTACTGGCTGCCGGGCCAGAAGACGATTGAGCTGGTCGCGCCACCCGTCTGGGCGACGCAGATCCTGATCGAGAAGGTCAAGCGCCCAAAAGTCGCCGCGCGTGACATCGACGGGGACGCCGAGCCCGAGGAAGATGTCGCGCGCTATGTCGAGCAGGTCGGTCGAGATACCTGGCTCGGAGCCAACGCTCGTGACCGCTCTGGCGGTCTGGTCAACATCGCCTTCGACCTGCTCGACGCGGGTGCGAACGACGCGACCATCCTGGCCATCCTGGCCGAGCGAGACGAGTACCTGGGCTGGCGCAAATACTCGGACCGACGCGACCCCAGCGGCGGGTACCTGAGCGTCCTGTCCTGGGCGAAAGCTCGACACACGCCGCGCCTGGGTCGTGAGCGCAACCGCCGCCGCGACGAGCGCCAGGCGACGGTCTCGACTGACGGTCTGAACTTCATGACCTTCGCTGAGCTGGCCAACTCGCAGCCAGACGAGATCCCCTGGATCATCCCCGGGGTACTGGGCATCGGCATGATCACCGACGTCGACGGCAAGGCGAAGACCGCCGGCAAGACGACGTTCGTGCTCGACATGATCTGGTCGATCCTGAACGAACAGCGCTTCATCGGTCGCGTGACCACCTACTCACCTATCGTCTACCTGACCGAGCAGACACCGATATCGTTCAAGCAGAACATGCATCGCGGCGCGCTGGACGAGCGCCAGGACGCGTACGCGCTGACGTGGTCCGACGCGCGCCAGGAGACCTGGCCACGTATCGTCCAGCAGGCGGTCGACAAGTGCAGAGAAGTCGACGCGCTGGTGCTGGTCGTTGATACACTGCCACAGTTCGCAGGACTGCATGGAGACGACGAAAACAGCTCAGGCAAGGCACTCGAAGTGATGCGACCACTCCAGGCTGCGGCAGCCGGTGGACTGGCCATCTTGATCACCCGCCACGACCGCAAATCTGGTGGCGAGGTGGGTGACAGCGCGCGCGGCAGCTCGGCGTTCAGCGGCGCACAGGACATCATCCTGCGCCTGTACCGAGCGGCGCCAGAGGAGCGGCTGCCGTCCACCTACCGACACCTCGATGGCGTTGGTCGCCCAGACGGCATCCCCGACAACGAGCTGGTCGAGCTGGTCAATGGGCACTACGTGCTGCACGGCCAGGTAGACGCGGTGGTCAGCGAGCGAACCGAGTCCGACCTGATGCCATGGATACCGATCCACGAAAGCGACGGGGTGACCGTCGACGAGCTGGCCGAGTCGACCGGGCAGGACCGCCGCAGGGTCTGGGAAGCGCTCAAAAGATTCGTCCGGGCCGGACGAATCGACTCGTCCGGCAAAGGGACCCGAGGAGACCCAACACGCTATTTCCAATCTCAAAACCCGCCTGACGAGGACTGAAAAGATTCGTCCGGAATTATTCGTCCGGGATAGCTGCCCTAGGCGAGCACCCCGGACCGGACGAATCCGTTGGAGGCAAGGATGACCGACAGACGAGACGAGTGGTGGCCACCGAAAGTGGTCTGGGCGCGCGAGTTCGGCTGGATGAACGTCCGCGATCCCTGGACCGGCGAGTGGCACAGCATCAGGGGTGACGAGGCCCCGCACGGGTACCGCTGGCTGGCTCAGCAGGCCAAGCTGGACAGGAGCTGGAAGCGATGACCCTGCCCATGCTGGTCGGGCTGGCGATGCTGGTCCACGGGCAGGTCGGGTACACCCGTGACGACACCTACCAGGCGCTCTACGATGCCGCCCATGCAAACGGCGTCGCGCACGCGCGGCTCTATCGGATCGTCGCGTGCGAGACCGGGTACACCTTCAACCCGTACAGCGTGGGTGACCGTGGTCAATCCCTCGGCGCCGTCCAGCTCCACCGTCGCGGTCGACTGGGCGACTTCTACTCGCGCGGATACTCGGACCCGTTCAACCCGTACGAGGCGATTGACTACCTGGCAGTGAGCATCAACGAGGGCGACGCGAGGTACTGGACGTGCCGTTGATAGCCGCACGACTCGACGACACGCCCAGTACCGACTGGGATGCTAAGGCGCGGCTGCCACACTGGTCAGCTCAGCGCTTCGCGTCCTGGGACCTGTGCCCGTCGACGTTCCGTGACCGCTACGTCGACGGGCTGGCGGTCGAGGTGTCCGAGGCCATGGCGTTCGGCTCGGCGGTCCACAAGGGCCTGGAGGCGCACTACAAGGGCGAGGACGGCGACCGCTCGTTCCGACGGGCGTGGGCGACCTTCGCGGACGGCTCACCGAACCTGACCGCCGTAGGGCTCAACCTGCTCGACGCGGTCAGAGAGCTCGGCCTGGTCGGGACGCCCGAGTGGCGGTTCGAGTTCGACACGAGCCTGATCTGGGGGCTGCCGGTCATCGGCTACGTCGATCTGGTCGGCGGGGGAGTGGTCTACGACTTCAAGACCAGCATGGCTGACTGGGGCGACGCCCGCGCGCGGCGGGACATCTGGCAGCCCGCTCTGTACTCCTGGGCCGTCGCGCAGGTCTGGGGCGAGTGGCCACGGTTCGAGTACGTCATCCTGAACAAGCAGTCGGGAAAGGTGAGCACCGTCGACGCCAGCGTGCCCGAGGAGAAGTGGAACGAGCTCGACGACCGCATCCGCACCATCTGGGCGTACACCGAGCGAGGTGACTTCCCGTGCGTCGGCCACGGCAAGTGCCCAGAATGCGCGGCCACCTGGGACCATGGTCACGTGTGCGACCTGACCGCGCTCCCGCCCAGGATCGGACGCCGCGCGTGAAGCGTCGGGGCAGGCAACTGGTCAAGCCCGAGTGCCCGCACAAGTGCGTGTTCGTCAAGATCACCGACCAGCTCTTCCTGTGCCCACACAGCTCGTACGGCTGGGCGACCAACCTGCTCGGCGCCGAGGACGAGGGGCGGCGGCTGATGGCCGCGTCAGGCGGGTACGCGACCATGCTGACCAGGCAGCAGGCAGCCCGAAAGACGAAGGACCCGACCAGGCTGCTCTAGTGCCGCGTATACAGCTCCAGGCGCCCCACGACGCGCAGCAGCAGATCCTCGACCAGGCGAAGCGCTTCAACGTGGTCGCGCTCGGACGCCGCGCGGGCAAGTCGACCCTGGCTCAGCACCTGCTGGTCGAGTCCGCCATCCGTGGCAACCCGGTCGGGTACCTGGCGCCGACGTACAAGCTGCTGAGCGAGTTCTGGCGTGAGCTGCGCGCGACCCTGGAGCCGGTCACCCGCTCGAAGTCCGAGCAGGACCACCGCCTGGAGCTGATCAGCGGGGGCGTGGTCGAGTGCTGGTCGCTCGACGACCCTGACCCGGCGCGCGGACGCAAGTACGCGCTGCTGGTGGTCGACGAGGCTGCCATGGTCCGCCAGCTCATGGACGTCTGGCAGCTCGCGCTCAGGGCGACCCTGGCGGATCTCCAGGGCAGCGCCTGGTTCATGTCCACCCCGCGCGGGCTGAACGACTTCTGGCAGCTCTACCTGAGCGGACTCGACCCGCTCGAACAGTCCTGGGCGTGCTGGCGGATGCCGACGTCGGTCAACCCGTTCATACCCGCCGAGGAAATCGATTCGGCTCAGCGAGAGATGCCCGAGCGGGCGTTCGCGCAGGAGTTCCTGGCCGAGTTCCTGTCCCTCGAAGGAGCGGGCGTGTTCCGTGGGGTCGGCGCAGTTAGCCGCCTGGAGCCGCAACCTCCCGAGCGCGGTCACCAGTACGTCATCGGGGTCGACTGGGGCCGAGTGAACGACTTCACGGTCTTCAGCGTGATCGACACCAGTGTCATGGCTCAGGTCGCGCTCGACCGATTCACAGAGATCGACTACGACTTCCAGACCGAGCGCCTGCACGAGTGGGCGGAGCTCTACCACCCGCGCGGGCTGGTGGTCGAGACCAACAACATGGGCGGACCACTGGTCGAACGTCTCCAGCGTGGCTACGCCAGGCTGGTCGGGCGTCCGAGACCAGCGCTGCCGATCCTGCCGTGGACTGCGACCAACGCCAGCAAGGCTGCGGTCATCAACGGGCTGTCCCTGGCCATCGAGAACGGTCACCTGACCCTGCTCGACGACCAGACCCAGAAGGGCGAGCTGCTCGCGTACGAGGCGACCAGGCTGCCGTCGGGGCTGCTCAGGTATGGCGCGCCCGAGGGCGGGCACGACGACACGGTGGTCGCGCTCGCGCTCGCGTACCAGGGTGCAACCAGCTCGCAACCGACCAGCCGCAGCTCCTACGCGTTCCGCAACGGCAAGCACTGACGCCGGCATAACCAGGCGTAGTTGTTGACGTAGTGCCACCAATGTGGCAATATGTCCGTGTGCAGAACACAGACTCAACAGTCGCCAGCGAGCGGCTTTCGTACTTCGAGCGCCTCGCCTCGGCGGTCTCCTGGGCAGACCACTTCATGCGCATCGGCAACCGTGGCGCCGCCAACGTCGAGCGCCGCAACGCCGCCTGGCTGGCCAACTGCCTGGAGCGCGACGACTTCTCGACGACGACCCCGCCAGACACATTCACCACTCGGCTATGAGCCTCCAGTCCTACTACGACAGCCTCCCCGACCGCGAGCTCTTTTGTTGCCCAGGTATCTCGCGCTCGTTCGAGTGCGAGCGCGGGCGGCGCCATCTGGTCGCCTTCCACATCGAGGGCGGCTGTGCCCAGTGGTCTGACAACAGCCTGGAGATCGACGAGCTCGACGACGACGCTCGCGAGGACTACATCGCGCGCGGAGGTTGCTCGTTCGGCTGCCGACCGTCTCGGCACACTGCCCTCATTCGCTATGCCGAGCATCAGGACCTGCCGTTCTGATGCCGGCATCCTCCCACCCACTTGTTGACACAGTGCCACCAGTATGGCAATATGAAGGCATGAAGAAGTCAGTCCTCCGCGTCGAGACCGAGTTCGGTACGTTCACCCGCACGACCGCCCGCACCTACACCCACCTCGTGGCCAGCAGCAACCTCATCCCAGAGACCGACCTGCGCGCGCGCGACATCCGCGCGATTGGCGACCAGCTCCGCAACATCCGCGAGTACCGCAAGTCGCTGGCCGAGGTCGAGCGCGGCGAGCGCGACTGGGGATGCCGCATTCCTGGCAAGACGATGGCCGAGTCGTACGTCGAGTGGATCGCCAAGAGCGAGGCTCGAATCGAGCAGCTCAAGTCGATCACCGACGAGGCGTACCTGGCCGAGGCTGCCACCCCCGAGGTCATTTGCTGGGGCTGGACCAGCCGCCTCGACCTGGCTCAGAAACTGGTCAGCAGCACCGCCAATCTGGGCGTCAAGAACGTCCGCATCTTCGAGGTGAAATGATGGCGCGCACGATTCTTCCGGAGATTCACCAGAGCCGCGACGAGACGCGGACACAGCCGACGCCGTTCCCCAACACCTGCCCAGCCTGCGGCGCGCTCGCGCACAGGATCGTCAACGACGTCGACGTGCTGGAGTGGAACCGCAGAGCCGACTATGCCTGCGGCGCCGACTACACGTTCAAGAGCCAGATTCAGAACCGCATCGAGAAGTGGTGGGGCGTTTGCCAAGAGGGCGCTGACTGACAGAGTGATGCCGGCACTGTGCTCGACATAGTTGACACAGTGCTGGCAACCTGGCAATATACAGGAGTCCTGAGGAGGAACCCGATGTACACGTTCAACAACGGCAAGTTCAACTACGACACGTACATCACGGTCGACGACCAGTCGGTCCGCGTGGATGTCACGCTCGACCTCAACCACCCGACCATGCGCCGCCTGATCGACCGCGCCATGCGCAACAGCAGCGGTCGATCAATCGAGGCCGGCGGCGCGCTGGTCATCCGCAAGCTGAGCAAGGTCCAGGGCAAGTTGACGGTGGCGTCGTGAACAGCGTCGAGGCGCTGGACTACGCGCTCAGCGCGTGCCACGACCGCCTGCGGCGCCTGAGCAACGCTGACAGCATCCGCACCGCCAACGAGGCCATGGACACGCTCGAAGCGCTGCGGGACATGATTGCCGTGCGCCGCCTGCAATCGCCTACTGCTGAGCCGACCTTCATGAAACACCTGCCGACCGAAGTCCAGACAGAGATACGGGAGTGGAAGTCGTGACCGACATCGCCGTGCTGGTCATCGGTGAGCGCGTGACCGGAGACGCTGGGGTCGAGATGATCGACCCCAACAACTTGCAGGACTTCTACCGCGTGCTCCACTGCCAGACGCTCAGCTCGCTGAGCCTGCCGTGGGCGCTGCGCGGGCGTGGGTTCTACGCGTTCTGCGACGACGAGGCGCTGCTGCGAGACCCGCAGCCGAAACCCAATCGCTTCGCTCGCCACCTGGGTCACGAGCGGCTCCTGGGCGCGGTCATGATCTGTCGCACGGATGACATGGGCGAGACGCTCGGGCTCACGCCCGAGGACGTCCGCACACTGACCAGATACCTGAGCGGGTCGCCGTCACTAGAAGCGCACGCGATGGCGGACGAGGAGCGCGCCTGGCTCGAACGAAACCCGAGCGGATTCGAGATCCGCGAGCTGCTCTGGCCATGATTCTGATGCCGGCACTCTGTCCTCCATTGTTGACAGAGTGCTGGCATTCTGGCAATATATAGGCATGACCAATCAGACCACCGCCTTCGGACCAGAGATCATCGCCGCCATCGTTGCCATGGCCGACCAGCAGGGTCGCCCGTTCGAGGCTGCCGACCTGACCGTCGGCACCAAGATCGGCCAGCGCCTGTTCATCCGCGCCGCCGAGTACGCCGCGACCTGCCTGACCGACGAGCTGCCCTTCATGCGCGACATGGCGGTGCAGGTCAACACCCGCAGCCGCGTCCTGAGCGCTGGCCAGGCGAAGGGCATCCTGAACGTGCTGGTCTCGCGCGGGCGCCGCGCAGCCGCCCCGAAGGCGCCGCTCGCGACCGTCCCAGCCGCGAACCTGACCAGCCTGCCCGACGGGCGCTACCGAGTCACCCTGGCCGACAACTCAGATCGCGCGCTGATGATCCGCAAGAGCGACTGGGCCGTCGAGAAGTTCGGTGAAGGGTCCCGCATGATCTCGCTCCGCACTGGCTCGGACGACTGGACCGGCCAGGGCGTCGTGCTCGCGAGCGGGCTGGTCAAGTTCTTCAGCAAGACCGGCCAGGCCGTCCGCCAGAGCGTCGAGGTGCTGGCCCAGGCGACCGCCAAGGACGAGTGGCTGGTGCTCGGTCAGGCGTTCGCCCAGGCGGGTGGCCAGTGCTTCATTTGCGGCCGCGAGCTCGACACCCGCGAGAGCTTGGCGGTCGGGTACGGCCCAGTGTGCGCCGACAAGAATGGTCTGCCGTGGGGGGAGGTAAGCACCCCCACCGCCACGGCACCCGCGACTGCTCCGGTCGTTGGAGGCGTTCTCGAAGCAGCCGCGCCAATCATCGAGGCGCCGACCGCTGCCGTCAAGACCAATGCCTGGGCGAATCAGGCTGCCGAGCTCGCCCTCTCGCCCGCCGAGGTCGCCGCTAAGATCGACGAGCTGGTCTCGGAAGGCATGGACCGCGCGAAGGCGACCCGCTACGTCGAGATCTTCGACTGGGCGTCCTGATGGGCGCCCTTCGCGCGGTTGGGTGGGCGCTGCTGTCGTCAGTCGTGTGCGGGCTGGTACTGAGTGCGCTGGCGCTGATTCTGATCTGGACTAACGTGTTGCCCGTCGAGGGCGTGAACGTACCTAAGACAGCGCGGACGGCCACGCCGACGCCCGCTCGTGTGCTGGCGACCTCGACCTGCCCGCTCAGACCAGAGAGCTCGCGCGAGCGAGAGCTGTGCGAGCGTATTGACCAGCTCGTGCGCGACCGTGGCCGTTGACCGAGTGATGAATTCCTCGCGCGCGCGCGCGAGAGATTCAGCGAGAAAGATTCATCCGGTTATTCGTCCGGGTTTCCTTTAGGAAACCCGTCCTCACCGGAAGAAACTAATGTTCTACGAAATCGAGGCTCGCACGCTGTTGACCAATGTTGATATAGTTCAGGCAATGACGACCAACAAACCAGCCATTACGTTGCGGGTTGCGCCGAATCTGGAGGCGCTCTTTCGCGACGAGGCGTACAACCGTAGACTGACGCTGAATTCGATGCTCAACCTGATCCTGGCAGAGCACTACAACCAGCCACGACCCGGGCGCCTGTACGCGCGGCGCTTGACGGAAGACGAGCGGCTGGAGGCGCACCGAGAGTCGGCCAGGATGTCGATCAGGCGAGCGCGAGCGGCCAGTTAGGTGCTGACGGCACTGCCGCCACCCCCGATAACGTCAGCCCGTAGGCCGGCAGTCCAGTGCGGAGCACACGTCAGGAGCACCGGTCAGAGGTGCAAAAGGTTCGCCCTGCACGGCGCGACGGTGTGCATGGTCCATGGCGCCGGCGCGCCGCACGTACAGGCGTCGGCGCACGCGCGCATCCTGGCGCTGGTCGATCCAGCGCTGGTCGAGCTGGCCAGGCTGATCAGGGACGCCGACTCTGACACGGTCAGGCTGAACGCCATCAGGGACATCCTCGACCGCGCGGGGCTCAAAGCGGCGGACGTGGTCAAGCAGGACGGGCGGGTGGTCATCGAGATTGAGTACGTGGGGCGCCGAGACGCCCAGTAGATCTTTCGAGTCCCCCACCGGGGGGACCACGGAAAGATCTACACTCGCGCGCAGTGGCCGAGGGTGACGACAAGCTAAAGGCGCCGTCACGCGAGTATCTGGGCGCGTTACAGACCGAGCTCGAAGATCTGTACCGGTCGGACGACGACCAGCTCGACGCGTACAGGGCGCAACGTGAGCTCAGGGTGCCGGCAATGCAGGGCGCAGACGAGAAGTACACCCTCGTGCAGGTCGACCCGCGCGACCCCGACGTGAGCGAGGAGGCGTTTCAGCAGGCGGCGATGCTGACCCTGGAGCGTCCCAAGATCCATCTGGAGGCGGGCGAGAGCGACACCGCGCAGACCAACGCCAGCATCCGCGAGCACTGGACCGAGGAGACGCTGTGGGCGTGCGGGACCAGAGAGCCTGGCACGGACACCATGTTCAACATCACCGACGCCACGCTCAATGACGGCGGCGGGTGGTCGAAGATTCTCTGGCAGCGCGATGTCTGGGACCAGCGCTATGCCATCAAGGCGCCAAACGGTGGTGACGTCACAGGCGGCGGCGGGTCGAAGGACTGGGACAGGTACGACACCGACACCGAGGACGCCAAGAAACGCGCTGGTCCGCCATTCGCGTGGATCGCCGTCGACGCCAGGCTGCTGTACCCGGTCTGGTCTGGCGGGCGCCTGTGCGAGGTGCTCGAAGTCAAGGAAGTCCCACTCAGGTCAACGCTCAGGCGATACCGACTGGCGCTCGACAACCAGGGCAACGTGGTCCCAGAAGAGCTCGGTCAGCCCGAGCCGAGCTACACAGCCAGTAACCGCCGCATCCTGCCGGTCAGCATGGAGCTGCTGGAGCACTGGGACGAGGAGTGGTGTACCTGGGCCATCAGCGGCAGCAACTACCACGGTCAGCCGACGGGAGCCATCGTCAAGCAGTTCCGCCACGGCTATCCGTTCGGCGTCCCGTACGACTTCGCGCCCGGTCTGTGGATGCACCACTGGAAGAATCGGAAGGTGGGCTGGGGGATATCTCAGACCAAGCTGTGGCTGGTCCAGTACCGCCAGTACCTGAGGGCGATGCACGCGCAGTAT
>Ga0105092_10000406_pt1 | contig 22145 bp, 17 predicted proteins | sample PPLLak2March2015_FD_87021 | JGI IMG/M metagenome (GOLD analysis project Ga0105092, IMG submission 87021) | Freshwater sediment microbial communities from Prairie Pothole Lake near Jamestown, North Dakota, USA - PPLs Lake P7 Core (1) Depth... | ecosystem: Environmental > Aquatic > Freshwater >... | reverse complement strand
TGCTTTTCGTCTTGATCAAGCGGGCAGTTGCAGCGGTTGACGCCCAGACCCGATCCGAACTCGAAATCGCCGGCCTCACCATCGGGCGGCAGTTCGACGAAGCCGGCAGGCAGGCCGCTGTATGTCGTGTCATCAAGGTTGACACCCGGAATGCCAACCTGCTCGCCGGTCTTCTGACCGAAGTCGAACGGGAGCACGGCGACCTTGTACCAGAACCAGCCGAAGCGAAAGTCGCCGATCAGCGTGGGACTGATGCCGTAGTCAAAGCCGCTTGCCAGGCTGTGGTTACGCACGTCTGAGACGCCTCCCAGGGAAACGAGCTCCGGGCCGCCTCCATCTCCAAAAGCCGTGGGTCCGTTCCGTTCAAAATCCGCAAAGCTATAGCGCCCAAAAACGTTGAACGCCTCAGATACGCGCCCGTCGAGCCGTACGTTGAACGTATCGTTGTTGAACTCTTCGATTCCCGCCGCAACAAAATTGTCGCGAATCCCAGGACGAGTGGGCTGTGGAACCAACTGCATAATCGCCAGAGCCTGCGGGGAGAGCCGCGTCTGCGGGATGACGTTGCCTGCAAACTGAGTCCGGGTTGCCGGATCTCCACCGGCCGGATCGAAGACGTTCACTCCGTACTCGCTCAGATCACCCGTTCGGGCCAGTGCCGTCGGGACCGTCAGAAGTCGAGAACCTCCAACCTTGCTCCGAAGTCCCTGGTAGTCGCCGAAAAAGAAGAACTTGTCCTTGATGATCGGGCCGCCGATCGAGCCGCCGAACTGGTTGCGGAGAGTTGCGGGAATAAAACGGCCGGTCTCGGCATTTACCTCGGCCTGGGAAAACGGGTTGCGCGCCTGGCCCCAGTCGCTTTGCCGGAAGTCAAAGGCGCTGCCGTGAAACTCGTTCGTCCCTGACTTTGTCTGGACGGAGACCACGCCGGCTGTCGCCTGCCCGAATTCCGCGTCGTAGTTCTGCGATGTGATCTTCGTCTCGCCGATAGCCTCGAAATTGGGGTTGATGACGATGATGCCGAGGATCGGATCGCGGTTTTCAGTGCCGTCCAGCTGATAGCCGGTGCCGCTGAAATGCTGTCCGTTGACCATCGTCTGAATAGAACCCTGGGGGTTTTCGCTGGCGGCGTGCTGCCACATCAACTGCTGCGTGCCAGGGGTCAAGAGGATGAACTTCGTGAAGTTGCGATCGAGGATGGGAAGATCGGTGATCTCCTTGTCTCCAAAAGTGGTGGCCACATCCGCACGATCTGTCTTCAACAACTGGGTGTCGGTACTCTGGACCGTGATCACCTGATCCACCCCGCCAGGCTGCAACGTCACATCCACGTGACTGTCCGTGTCGACGTTGACGTTGACTCTTTCGACAACCGCTGCCTGGAATCCAGTCAAGCTGACCTTGACGCTGTAGACGCCGGGAAGCAATCGATCCTTAACATAGTTGCCAGAATCATTGGAAACGACATCGGCCGTTGTGCCACGCTGCACATCGGTAATGGTGACTGTCGCGCCCGGGACGACCCCGCCCGAGGCGTCAGTGACCGTCCCACTGATGCTGCCGTAGACTGCTTGAGCCATCGCCTGTGTTGAAAGAGCGGGGACCGCTAACACGAATGCGAACAGCAGCATCAGGAGTCTGCTTCTTTCCATACGACCTCCCTTTCGAAAGAACAGATGCTCCGTCGCAAATCCCACGATTTCCGGGAAATCGATTGTCTAAGGCGAGCAGGGCCTTAATTGTTCATGGGACTTGCGGACATTGACGAATTGGTTTTTCGGCCCATCGTGGGCCAATCGAGCCGTGGTGGGGAGGAACGGTCTGCGAGATAGGGATCACGGAAAACAACGAACGAAAGGAACGAGCCGGCAGCGCCGGTGCCACCGCCGAAATCCGGGCTCGCGACGTAAGAACCTCCACCTGTCCTTGGGATGCCTTCATTCCACTACAGCACTTTCGTCGCGGTGTTGTCAAGTTTGGTGATAAGCTAGTGTTACTTTTCATATGTGTTAAGGACCGGGGACCTGGACGACGTGGATCAAGTGGACCAAGTAGTGGACGATGTATAGAGGATTCCGCCTGTCACACATCGTCCACTTGGTCCACTTGGTCCACGTCGTCGAGAGCCCTGCCCTTAACACATCTGGCCGCCTTTCGCTAGGCTAGACACTATGACCCCACTCTTGCTCGTGTTCCTCGTCGTTCCCCTTCTCACCCAGGCCCCGCCCGCCGATAATGCCGGAATCGTCCAAATCCAATCCCTCCTCCAGACCGGCAAACACGACGAAGCGCTCGCCGAAATCGCGAAGCTCGACGACGCGACCAGGAATCTGCCCCTGCTGAAGCATCTTGCCGGTCTGGCCCTCTATCAGAAAGGCAATTATCAACAGGCGATCGAACACCTGACTCCGTCCTTCGAGCAGACACCGAAGGGAGCAGCCCAGCACCTGCAGGCGGCCCACCTTCTTGGGATGTCCCATTACTTCCTCGGTCATATGCCCGAGGCCCTTCGCTTCCTCGCGGAAATCGAAGCTTCGTCGCTCGACACCTCTGAAACCCAGTACTTGCGCGGGGTTTGCCAGCTGCAGGCTCAACAGGTTGATGAGGGGAGAAAGACCTTCGCCCGGATGTTCTCCCTTCCGGCCGACTCGGCGGCGGCTCACTTGATTAACGCGCAGATGATGATCCGCCAGCAGCTCGAAGAGTTCGCCGTCCCTGAACTGGAGAAAGCCATGGCACTCGATCCCGAGCTGCCAGAGGTGCATTTCCTGCTTGGCGAGCTGGCGATTTACAAGTCGGACATCGACCGGGGCGTCGAGCTTCTCAAGCAGGAAATCGCCCTGAACCCGAATTTCGCCATGGCGTACTACCGCCTTGGCGAAGCCTATACGCGCCAGTTGAAGTGGGACGAGGCGGTCTCTCCGCTTCAAAAATCCATCTGGCTGAACCCGTTCTTCAGCGGCCCTTTTATCGTCCTCGGGAAGGTCTACCTGAAGAAGGGAGATTTGACGAATGCCGAGAGCATCTTGAAACGGGCGCTCGCTATGGACGTCAATAACTATTCGGGACACCACCTTCTGGCTCAGGTCTACCAAAAGGCCGGCCGCCAGGACGAGGCCCGGAAGGAGTTTCAAGCGGCCGAGCGCCTTCGTTCGGATTCGCAGCCCTAAAGCTTTATCCACGAATTGACACGAATTAACACGAATCATTTTCGTGTTGATTCGTGTAATTCGTGTCAATTCGTGGATAAAGCTTTAGGGGTTTTGAACCATGACGAGTGTTACATCCCTTCTCATCTGTAGCCTACTGACCGCAAACTTGCTCCATGCAAATGGCTTCAACGTCTCGTTTACTGACGTGACGAAGGAAGCCGGCCTAGTTGAACCCATCGTTTACGGCGGTATCGACAAGAAGCGATACATCATCGAGACGAACGGTTGCGGGGTCGCGTTCGCGGACTTCGACAACGACGGCTGGGTGGACATCCTGACCCTGACCGGCTCCCGGCTTGAAGGCTTCTCCGCGGAAAAGCAGGCGCCGACGGGCAAGGTCTACCTGAATCAGCGCAACGGGACGTTCAAGGATGTGACCGTCCAGTCGGGACTGAACAGTCCGGGCTGGGCCTCGGCCGTAACCGTCGGAGATTACGACAACGACGGCTGGACCGACTTTTTCATCACGTACTGGGGCCAAAATCACCTTTATCGAAATCGTGGTCAATGGAAGACCTCCGGGCCGCTGTTCGAGGACGTCACCGATCGGGCAGGACTCGGCCAGACAGGCACTCGCTGGGGATCTGGTTGCGTCTTCGTTGACGCCGATCGGGATGGCGACCTGGATCTTTTCGTGGCTAATTACCTGAAGTTCGACCTCCAGACGGCTCCAACGCCGGGCAAGGGGCCCAACTGCCTTTGGAAGGGAGTCCCGGTCAACTGCGGTCCCAGGGGTTTTCCGACTGACACGAACTTGTTTTTCCGGAACCGGGGAGACGGGACCTTCGAGGACGTTTCCCAGGCGAGTGGCATCGGACGCGTGCAGGGAAAGTTCGCAATGACCGCGCTGGTCACGGACTACAACAACGACTCCTGGCCGGATATTTACGTCGCCTGTGATTCGACGGCCTGCATCCTCTATCGCAATAACCGCGACGGTACATTCACGGATGTCGCCCTCGAAGCGGGCGCCGCGTACAGTGAGGACGGCCAGTCGCAGGCGGGCATGGGGATCGCCACGGGCGATTACGACGGCGACGGCCTGCTCGACATTTTCAAGACTCATTTCGCCGACGATCTGCCGGTTCTCTACAGGAACACGGGAGAGGGTTACTTCGAAGACGCCTCCCGGGCCGCAGGATTCGATCACACCCGGTACGTGCAATGGGGCACGGGGCTTGCCGATCTGGACAACGACACCTGGCCGGACGTTTTCACCGTGGCCGGGAATGTCTATCCAGAAGTCGAGGCCCGCCTGAAGGAATATCCTCATCGGAATCCCCGGCTCGTTTATCGGAACCTGGGCAACGGGAAGTTCCAGGACGTCAGTAACCAAGTGGGGCCGGCGGTTCAGCTGCCGCATTCAAGCCGGGGATGCGCGTTTGGGGATTACGACAATGACGGGGACCTTGATGTTCTGACGATGAACATGAACGAACCGCCGCAGCTCTTGCGCAACGAGCACATTGCCCCCACCCGTCCCGGCAACAACTGGCTGGCGTTGCAGCTGGTCGGAACCCGGTCCAACCGATCTGCGATTGGCGCCCGGGTTCGCCTTTGGATCGGCCAACGGGTGCTGGTTCAGGAACTGACCAGCCAGGCGAGTTATTACTCCGCTAACGACCCTCGCCTGCATTTCGGGCTCGGCTCTGCCACCTCGGTCGACCGCGGCGAGATCCGGTGGCCGAACGGCAATGTTCAGATCCTGCAAACGTTGCAGGCCAATCAGATCCTGAAGATCGAGGAGCCCCGGGACTGAGGGAAAATTTCCCGGTTAAGGTCTTCCTCCCACTTGCCCGCGTGTTGCTTCGGAGCTTAGCCGCAGCTTCTTTTCTTACCCGAAGCGTTCCTTAAAAAGCTGGCCGCAGACTTGCATGCTCTCTTCCGCAACGAGACGCTTTGATAACCAGGAGGGTGTGATGTACTGGCCCAGAACCGATCATGAAAAAGACCGCTATTGCTCACGCTGCGGATGCAAACTTTGGCCGTGGGATACGCAGTGCCCGAATACCGGGTGCCGACAAGGGAAATTGGTGGCATTGACCGAATACGACCGCAAGTTCCTCGCGGAGCTGCGAATCAAGTGGTAAAGCCATGATGATTGACGATTGACGATTGACGATTAAAGCTTGTCCTAATCATCAATCGTCAATCGTAAATCGTCAATGGCTGGTGGCTCTCGGGTCGAGCTTACGACCTTGGTCCCGGGCCTCTCGGGCTGCTTCCTTGCGGCCCATCTGCTCAAGGGCTGCGGCAAGCTGGTAATACGCTTCGGCGTTCTCCGGGTCAAGCTGGATGGCCGCTTGGAAGCGCTCCACTGCCGCGTCCAAGTTCCCTTCCTTGAGGCGCGCGATCCCCGTATTCAGGGCGAAAACCGCGGCCTGCAGGTTAGATTTCTTCTTATTGAGGCGCGCCGCTTCCGCGAATTCCTTCTGTGCTCCCCGCCGGTCGCCCTTTTGCCGAAGGGCGTTGCCGAGGGTATTGTGGATTTCCGGCGCATCGGGCGCGTATTTCAGGGCCTCGTTAAAAGACCGAATCGCCTCATCCAGTTTGCCCTGCTGCTGCAGCACCGTGCCGAGCGCATAGTCGGCTTCAGCGTAGTCCGGTTTTGCGGCGATTGCCGCCCGAAAAGCCGACGCTGCTTCTTCCAGTTTCGACTTCTGCAGGAGAATTACGCCCAGGGTGTAATGTGCCTCGTGAAGTGAGGAGCGTAACGCAATTGCCTGTCGGAGCTCGGCTGCAGCCGCATCCAGCTGGTCCTGATTCTTCAACGCCAGCCCCAGGTTGTAGCGCGCTTCGGCGTTATCCGGAACCAGCCCCACCAGTCTGCGGTACACCTCGACTGCCTGAGCAAAGTCGCCTTTCTGAATCAGCGCCATACCCAGGTTGTGGTGCGCCACGACGTTGCGCGGATCCCCTTTCAGCACCTCCTGGAAGGCAACTATGGCCCCTTCCGGATCGCGTTTTCGAACGAGCGCCAGGCCGAGATCATTCTGCGCCTGCGTGAAACCCGGCTTCAGCTCCACAGCTTTCCGAAACGCGGCGATCGCATCGTCGAGCTGAAAATCGTCCTGAAGAGCCAGCCCAAGGTCGTGATACGCCTCGCTATTGGCGGGAGCCAGTGTTGCGGCCTTCCGAAGCGCTTCGACCGCCTCTGACAACTTCCCGGACTTCCTGAGCGCCAGGCCCAGGTAATAGTGGGCCTGAGCGTGCTGCGGTATCAGCTTGACTGCCGAGTCGAGTGCTGTTGTCGCCGCGTCGACATCACCCGAGAACCAGTAAGCGGTGCCCAGGTAGTAGTACGCAAGACCGTTGTCCGGGCGGAGGCGAAGAGAGGCTTGAAACTCCTGCACGGCGTCCGCCAGCTTTCCCTGAGTCCCAAGGACGAACCCCAGCTGGAAGTGGGCATCAGCGTGCGCCGGGTTGATTTTGAGCGCCTCCCGCAGCTGCTCGATTGCCGCCTCCGGCTGGTGCTTCTCCATCGCCTGGAGCGCGGAACGGTAGAGTTGCTCGGCCTTGGTTTTGTCAGGTGGGGCGGAAAAGGCGAGGGCGGTTAGCAAGAGCGCTAAAAAGGCAACGGCAACCATCGAGCGCCGGGCTCCCATCTCTTTCGGAGTGCGGTGGCCTTGCCACCGCTTAGTGTTCGCCGGCCTTGCCGGCGTCCTTCGCACAATCGACCCTCTTGGGGCCGCCGGCAGGGCCGGCGAATACAAAGCGGTGGCAAGGCCACCGCACTCCGAAAGAGATCGGAGCCCGGCGCTCAAATGGTTGCGCAAGCTTCCTAGCTCTCCCCTTCCCTCACTACCCTGACCTTGTTCACCGGGACGTTCTCCAACTTGTCGACCTGGCCGCTCGGCCAACGGATCTCGAGGGACTTCACGGTCGTCGCTTTCCCGATACCGAAGTGAACGCGAAGATCGTTCTGGGAACAATAACTTCCTCCGCTTCTGACCTCCGCTATCTGGTTTCCCTCTTCCGTCGAGCAGATGACGCGAGCGCCGATTCCGCTGCGGTTCGATTTCGTGCCGACCGTCTTAACCGTGATCCAATTGTTGCCGGTTGTCGCCTCGCATCTGAGCAGCTCGGGGTAGTCGTTGACGGTGTTGATCAGAATATCAATATCGCCGTCGTTGTCATAATCCCCAAAAGCGCAGCCCCTGGCGGCTGAAGGTTGCGTAATGGGACCGCCGACCTGTTCGGATACGTCTTCGAAGGAGCCGTTCTGCAGGTTTCGATACAGGATTTTGCGCTGCGCGTATCCCGCCTCGGTCGTCAGTTTCTCAACTTCGGGATAGACGTGCCCATTGACGAGGAAGACGTCCAGCCATCCATTGTTGTCGAAGTCCGCAAAACCGCATCCCCAACCAAGCCACTTGGTGTTGTGACCGATTCCGGCCTGGAACGTCATGTCCTCGAACGCGGTCTCGCCGAACGTACCAGTGATGTTGCGGTAAAGGGTCGAGGTGTCACCCGAAAAGTTCGTCTTGAAGATGTCGAACCAGCCATCCCGGTCGTAGTCGCCTGCCGACACGCCCATTCCCGCCTGAGGTTTCCCATCCACGCTGAACGCGCAGCCGGCCTCGACCCCGACGTCGGTGAAGGTCCCGTCGCCGTTGTTCTTGTACAAGATCGCGGCCGCGGAATCGTTCGCGACATAGATGTCTGGCCAGGAATCGTTATTGAAGTCGGATACCAGGACACCCAGGCCGTAGGTTCCCTGGGTCTCTGTGATGCGGGCCTTTTCGGAGACGTCCGTAAAAGTACCGTCGCCGTTGTTGCGGTAAAGCGCGTTAACGCCGCCAGTCAAACCAGGCGGGCCGCATGCAACCATGACTCCCTTGTAAAGACACGGACCGGTTTCGGGCAGAGGAGCGGTCTTCAGATCGAGATCGATGTAGCTGGCGACAAAGAGATCCAGGTCCCCGTCACGATCATAGTCCAAAAAAGCTGAGCCGGTCGCCCAGCGTGTCCGGTTTTTGGCCACCCCCGCCTTCTGCGCGACCTCGGTAAAAGTGCCGTTCCCATCATTGCGATAGAGAGCATTGTCGCCGAAGTAAGCAACAAAGACGTCCTGGTCACCGTCGTTGTCGTAATCACCGACACAGACGCTCTGTCCCCAGCCGGTTTTCTTGATTCCCGCTTGGGTGCTCGTGTCCTCGAACGTTCCATTTCCCTTGTTCCGGTAGAGCCGGTTGGTGGGCGTGTCACCTGTCGGAGGCCCGTCCAGGCGCGTCCCGTTGACCTGGAAGATATCGAGCCAGCCATCCCCGTCGTAATCCATAAAGGCGATGCCGCAACCGGTCGTCTCCAGCAAATACCGGTTTCGCCGTTCATCTCCGAAAGTCGTTTTGTGATTGATCCCAGCCTCTTTTGCCACCTCAACGAACCGAATTCCCATGTTAGGGAGTGATGAGCCGGCAAGTGACAATACGAGCAGGAAGATCCAAGGCATAGCTCAAGAGCGAAGACGTTGAGGACGGCGGAGGGGTTTCAGAATCATAAGGCAGGAGTCAGAAGTGCAGAGTCAGAAGTCAGAATAAATACGGTGCTCGCCGCCTGACTGTCTTTTATTCTGACTTCTGACTCCTGACTTCTGACTCCTGCTTTATGTCCCACTTGCGATTGTGCCGCTTGAGATCTTCGAGGTAGCGGATGAGCTCGGGTTCCGAGAAGAGGTCGTGCTCGATGAAGTAGCGACCGAGGCGCTTCTGGTTCTTCTCCTGGTGGCGCAGGAGCATGTTGAGCTGAAAGGGATTGACCAGTCCGCGTCGCAGCAGGATGTCGCCCAGGCGTTCGCCTTTTTTCCGTTCGGCAAGGAGGGAAAAGACTTCATTTTCCGAGAGCCATCCCCACCGGCGGGCGATTTCTCCAAGCGCCTCCCGCTGCTGCCGCTGCCATACGAGGGCGGCGATGAGCGTTTTCCAGTTCACCACGCCTGAAAAGTACAGGTACTCGCCCGTTCGTACCGACCAATGGGGCACTTTGTTCGGGTCGTAAATGCAGCCGTTTGGAGCCTTCCCGTCGGACGGCGTCCAGACGGTCTTTTCCCGGGTTGTTTTCTTAACGGATCGCAGATCGAAACCCGCAAAGATCCCATGATTCCGGTTGGCGCCGGTCCGCAGGGCCAGGTGACGGGCGAGCTTCTGATAGGCCTCGCTCGCTTCTCTGAACTGCCTGGCGTAGACCGCTTGGACCGACTGTTCCTGATCGGCAAAGCGATCGGGATGGGTGGCCAGCGCTCTTTTCCGGTACGCCTGTTTCAAATGGGAATTGTCGAGCTTGAGGAGGAATTGCTGGTCGACGACCAGATCCTGGCCAAACAACACCTGGCAGGCTCGCTGCAGGTCATCGAAATGATACATCTGTAACATTTTTACTTTATGTTGCGGTGGAAGACAACCGCTTCCCGCTGCCCACTACCGCTGACCGGCTCACACAACAAGGTCGTCTTATGCTACACGGGGGGTCTGTCATTGCGGGAGTGGAGGTGGAAGCAATATCTCTTTCGGAGTGCGGTGGCCATGCCTGATCTTTATACATATATCGGGACCGCCGCCGGATACAGAGAGCCGCGCACGGAGCGAACGGGCTTCAGCCCGGAGCGCAGTAAGCGGGCAACCCAGCGTGCCGTTAAGGTTCGTTGGGTTGCCCGCTTACTGCGCTCCGTGCGCGGCTCTCTGTGAATCGGCGACGGTCCCGAGATGTGTATAAAATGCGGTGTCCATGGCACCGCTTTGTGTTCGCCGGCATGGCCGGCGAGTACAAAGCGGCGTCAAGGCCGCCGCACTTCGAAAGAGAGAGGTGCCCACGTTTCGAAGGTCACTTCCTCCCGCCCCCCGGGCATTGTACGCGGTTCCGGCAGCCGCGATATAATCGAGGAAGATGCTTGATTTCAAGGCTTTCAATATCCTCCATCCGGACGGGACGCTGGACAAGGTCCATCCAGAATCTTCACTGGCTCCGGAACAGCTCTTATACCTCTATCGCCTCATGCTTTTGAACCGGCGCCTGGACGAGCGCATGATCATGTTGCAGCGCCAGGGCAGGATCGGGTTTTACATCGGTTCCGCCGGTGAAGAAGCGGCCATAATGGGAAGCGCCTTCGCGCTCGACGAGAAGGACTGGATCGTCCCATGCTATCGAGAGCTGGGAGCGGCGCTCGTGCGCGGTTACCCGCTGTTCGAGCTCATCTGCCAGTTCTTCGGCAATGCCGATGACATCAATAAAGGCCGGCAGATGCCGAACCACTACGGGAACCGGGCGCTCCGCTTTGTCTCCATCTCAAGTCCGGTCGGAACCCAGATTCCACAGGCAACCGGCCTCTCGCTCGCGATCAAAATCAGGGGCGGGTCAGAAGCCGTCCTCGTTTATTTTGGTGACGGAGCTACCTCGCAGGGCGACTTCCATGTCGGGATGAATTTCGCGGGTGTCTACAATACCCCGACGATCTTCTTCTGCCGGAACAACCAGTGGGCAATTTCAACGCCGGCCCGATGTCAGACGGCGGTAGAAAACATAGCCATGAAGGCGCAGGCCTATGGAATCGAAGGGCTTCAGGTAGACGGGAACGACCTGTTGGCCGTGTACGCAGTGACGGCCAAAGCGCTCGAGAAGGCACGGCGCGGAGAGGGACCAACGCTGATCGAGGCGGTAACGTACCGGCTGGGCGGCCACTCGACGTCGGATGACCCCAAAGCTTACCGTGACGAGAAGCTGGTCGAACAATGGCGCCGGCGGGATCCGCTGGTCCGCCTGCGCTCCTATCTGACCAGTGCCGGGCACTGGAACGAGACGGAGAACATCCGCCTCGAGGAGGAGATCAAGGCTGAAATTCAGGAGAACCTGAAAAAGGCCGAGAGAGTGCCTCCTCCCTCGGTCGATTCTCTCTTCACGGACGTTTACGACAAGCTCCCCTGGCACCTGCGCGAGCAGCAGGAGGAGCTGGAAGAGACTGACAGACTGACAGGACTGACAGACTGACAAACTGACAAACTGACAAACTGACAACTGACAACAACTCCTACCGAAGCCAAAGAATCATGGTTTCAATTGTCAGTTTGTCAGTTTGTCAGTTTGTCAGTTTGTCAGTTTGTCAGTTTGTCAGTTGTCAGTCGTCAGTTGTCAGTTTCGAAAGGAACTTCATGCCGGTTCTGAACATCATCCAGGCCGTCAACGATGCGTTGAGGCTCGAAATGCAACGCGACGACCGGGTCGTAGTGCTGGGTGAAGACGTCGGGAAATTCGGAGGCGTCTTCCGTGCTACCGTCGGCCTCTATGACGAATTCGGGCCCAACCGCGTATTCGATACTCCGCTGGCCGAAGCCGGGATCGTCGCCACTGCAATCGGAATGGCGCTTTATGGGCTCCGTCCCGTTCCCGAAATCCAGTTCGCGGATTTTATCTACCCCGCCTTTGACCAGATCGTGAACGAGGCCGCCAAGATGCGTTACCGGTCTGGGGGTCAGTTCACCTGCCCGATCGTTATCCGGACGCCTTTCGGCGGCGGCATCAAGGGAGGCCACTACCATTCTCAAAGCCCCGAGGCGTACTTCGTCCATACCGCCGGACTCAAAGTGGTGGCGCCGTCGAACCCCTATGATGCTAAAGGCCTCTTGATATCGGCCATTCGGGACGAAAACCCGGTGGTTTTCATGGAACCCAAGCGCGTGTACCGGGCCGCCAGAACCGAGGTGCCGGAAGGCGAATACCAGATCCCGATCGGCGAGGCGAAGATCCTCAGCGAAGGGGGCGACCTGACCCTGGTCACATACGGCGCGATGGTGCACACATCCATGGAGGCGGTGACGAGGCTCAAGGACGAAGACAACGTAGCGTGCGAATTGATCGACCTGCGGACTCTGATGCCCTACGACATCCAGACGATTCTCGGATCCGTGCGCAAGACCGGGCGGGCCCTGATTGTGCACGAGGCCCCGAGGACCTGCGGTTTCGGCGCTGAGCTGTCAGCCGCCATCACCGAACGGGCCTTGCTCTATCTGGAGGCCCCGGTTGTCCGGGTTACCGGTTTCGATACTCCTTTCCCATACGCTTTGGAAAATCACTATCTTCCCAGCGTCGGGCGGATCGTATCGGCCGCGCGAAAACTGCTGAACTTCTAGCCCAACGAGACAGTAACTATGCTCTTCCAGTTCAAGCTGCCTGATATAGGTGAGGGAGTGGTCGAAGGCGAGATCGTAAAGTGGCTCGTCGGCGATGGAGAAAGCGTCCGCGAAGACCAACCTTTGGTCGAAGTCATGACGGACAAGGCGACGGTGGAAATACCATCCCCCGTGGCCGGGAAGGTGGCCAAACGCCACGGCCAGGAAGGGGGCACGATTTCCGTCGGAGCCGTGCTGGTAGAAATCGACACCGAAAACGGGGCTCCCAGACAACAGGCCAAGGCGGTCGAACACGAAATGGCCGTGCCGGTCCACCGTGCTCAGCACGCCGCCGATGTCCTCGCGACCCCGGCAGTCCGGCGACTGGCGCGAGAACGGGGTGTGGACTTGAGCAAGGTCAAAGGCTCCGGCCCGGCGGGCCGAATCACCATGGAGGACCTGAGTCAGTATCAGCCCGGGCCGGAAAAACCTGAGGGTGCGCAGCAGGCCCACGCGCCGGTCGAAGCTGAGGAGACCGTGCCGTATCGTGGGCTGCGTCGGAAAATCGGCGAGCGCATGATCACCTCCAAGACGACGGCCCCGCACTACACGTATGTCGAGGAAGTCGACGTCAGTGAATTGACCCGCGTTCGGAACATCTACAACGAGATGAGCGGGGGGCGGCTGACTTACCTGCCCTTCATCATCAAGGCCGTGATCGAGGGACTACGCAAGTACCCGCTGCTCAATTCTTCCCTTGATGAAGAGAATGGTGTTATCCGGGTTAAGCACTATTACAACATCGGGATAGCAACCGCAACCGAGGACGGGCTGATCGTCCCGGTCATCAAAGAAGCGGATCAGAAATCGGTTCTTGACCTCGCCAACGAGATCGCCCGGCTTGGCGAGGCGGCCAAGGCAGGCAAGATCAAGGTCGAGGAGCTCAAAGGCGGCACTTTCACCATCACCAGTCTGGGTTCGCTAGGCGGCCTGATGGCTACGCCCATCATCAACTACCCGGAGGTCGCGATCCTCGGGCTTCACAAAATCAGTCCCAGGCCAGTCGTAAGGGATAGCCAGGTGGTGGTGCGGGAAATCATGAATATGAGTATCTCCCTGGACCACCGGGTGGTCGATGGCGCGGTCGCCGCTCAGTTTATCGCCCACGTTCGGATGTACCTGGAAAACCCGGGGCTCCTGGCGCTGGGGTCGCTGTAAGGGCGGCCGCTTTTTTGGAGTGCGGTGGCAACGAGAAAGGCCGACGCATTATCAGGCCTTGAAGGCGACACCGCTTTGGCATATGCAGCATCGCTGTGTGCCTCGGTTAGATGTTGCACTTACCGAAGCGGTGTCGCCTTCAAGGCCTGATAAAGCGTCGGCCTCTCTCGTTGACACCGCACTCCAAAAAAGCGCTCTGGCCCGGTGCCCCACTACCCAAAATCCCCCAACTCATACTGCAGGATCGAAAGCACGGTTATCGGGCAGGTTTCGGTCCTGAGGACGCGCTTTCCCAACTGCACGGCGGTGACACCGTGCGCGGCGAACAACTCGCGATCCCGGTCATCCCAACCGCCTTCCGGCCCGACCAGGAAATAGCACGATCCTGCTGATCTGTTTTCCTCGAGCAGCGAGCGCAAAGGCACTCCTCCCTCTTCGTCCAGGACAAATCGCAGATCTGCGGCCCGAGTCTGAAGGAAAGTCTCGAGAGGAACAGGTGTGTGAAGAGTCGGAAGGACATTTCGACCGCACTGTTTGAAGGCCTCGGTGATTATCTTCTCCCACCGCTGCATCTTGTGTGAGAGCCCTCCCTCGTCCAATCGGACTTCGGTCCGCCAGCTGATGACCGGAACAATCTGGTCGATCCCCAGTTCCACCGCCTTCTGAATGACCCACTCGAACTTGTCTTTCTTGATCAAGCTTTGGCCGAGGCAGATCGAGAGCCGCGATTCTGTCCGACTCTCGAGTTTCTCAATGATCTCGCCCTGCCAACCGCCGGGTCCTTTAACAAGCCTGCATCTGAAAATCGATCCCTTTCCGTCATGGGCGAGGAACATCTCTCCTGGACGGAGGCGCAGGACGCGAACCAGGTGATGTGACTCTTCTTCGGAAAGGAGGATTATCTCGTCTTCAATCAGGTGAGCGATGACTCGGTGCACGGGGCTTAGGATAACCGATCGACGGGCGTCAGTCGCAAGCAAACCCACCCGTTTGCTTCCCATCGATCGACTGGCCGGAGACGATGGTTGCCGAAGACATCGGCCAAGACCGACTCTTGATCGACAGTGAATCCGGAAATCACCAGGTTACGCCCGGCCAGCGGGGCAATTTCGTCCGAAGCCAGCTGAAAAATGCCATAAGCGAGATTGGCAAGAACAAGGTCGAAGCGGGTCTTGAGCGCACCAGCCGTCGCTGCGGCTAACTCGACGCCGCCCACGCTGTTCCTGAGCAGGTTTTCACGGGCCATCTCAATCGCCTGCCAGTCGTTGTCGACCGCGACTATTCGGGCGTCCGGGTTCAGGCGTCGGGCCGCCAGGGCGAGAATCCCCGAGCCGGTTCCAATATCGGCAATGGAAGCTGCATCGCCAGCCAATTGTTCAAGGGCCAGAAGGCACAACTGAGTCGACTCGTGGGTCCCGGTGCCAAAGGCGTGTCCCGGGTCGATAACCAGGTTAACCGGGTGGCTCCCTGAACCGCCTTCCCAGGAAGGATGAATGTAGAAAGTCCGGCCGACCGGGAAGCCGTGGAAGTTTTTCTTGTAGTTCTCCACCCAGTCGTCGGGATTGGAGACGACTCGATCGAGGGTGGCGTTCGGGAAATGCCGCTTGAGAGACTCTTCAGGAAAAGATGACGGGAAAAAAGCCTTGACCGTTATACCGTCGGATCCTGGGATCTCTTCGATGCCGGTGGTGCCGAGTTCCCAAAGCAGGCTGACGTACCTGTCCACCTCATCGGGTGCGACTCGAAGCTCAAGGCGGAGCCATTCGTGATGTGATTCAGGCAAGATTAGTCGTAGCGCTCTAATGAGTGGACCGCGGATAACGCGGTTACCCGAAGATATCCTTCACTTTCCCAAACAGGCCGCCGGAATCTTCTTCGGTCTGCCCTTCGGAGGCATCCTCAAACTGCTGCAAAAGCTCCTTCTGCTGTTTATTCAGCTTGGTGGGGGTAACGACCGTAATCGCGACCAACTGGTCTCCCTGGCCTCTACCGCCCAGACTCACAACCCCGCGGCCTTTGAGGCGAAAGACGGTCCCTGTCTGGGTGCCTTCCGGAATCTTCAGCTTTTCATTTCCCTGCAGAGTCGGAATGCCGATCTCTGCGCCGAGAGCAGCCTGCGGGAAGCTGACGGGCAGTTCGCAGTAAATATCATTGCCCTGGCGCTTGAAAAATGGATGTTCCTCGACCTCCATGACGACGTAGAGGTCGCCGGGAGGACCGCCGTTCGCACCCGACTCGCCTTCGCCCGCGACTCTGAGCCGTGAACCATCGTCGACTCCGGCGGGGATCTTCAACTCGAGGATCTTCTCTTTGGGCAAACGGCCGCTTCCCTTGCACTCAGTGCAACGGCTCTTGATAATCTGCCCGGCACCCTGGCACTGAGGACAGGTCCGGCTGATCGTGAAGAAACCTTGCTGGTACCTGATTTGTCCCTGTCCGCCGCAGGTGTTGCACGTGACGCGCCCCTGTCCGGGCTTGGCGCCGGTGCCGCCGCAAAGGGTACAAGTCTCCTGGCGCGGGATCTTGATCTTCGTCTTTACGCCGAATACTGCCTCTTCAAAGCTGATGCGGAGATCGTAGCGCAAGTCCGAACCGCGTTGGGGCTGGTTGGGACGCCGGCGTCGCGATCCTCCGAAGACATCGCCAAAACCGAAGAAATCGCCGAGGATGTCGCTGAAATCGGCGAAGATATCCGGATCAAACCCTCCGAAGCCGCCGCTGCCGACGTTCACTCCGGCATGCCCGAACCGATCGTACTGGCCGCGTTTGTTGGGGTCGCTGAGGACGCTATAGGCTTCTGCGGCCTCCTTGAAATTTTCTTCCGCCTGCTTGTCCCCCGGGTTCTTGTCGGGGTGGTGCTTCAGCGCCAGTTTCCGGTAAGCACTCTTTATCTCTTGAGCGTTCGCCTCACGCTGAACGCCCAGAACTTCATAATAGTCTCTCTTGGTCAAGACTAATCACCCCTCCTGACAGCTTCTTGTAATTACGGGATTAAGGACGGCGGATTCGGCCCAAGCCCAATCTTCGCGGCATCCGTGGCTAATCATAAGATCGCGCTGTCGACTTTTCAACTATTCAGAGTCGACAGGTGTGGGAACGGCGACCTTCACCTGGGCAGGACGCAACAATCGGTCGCTGATGGTGTAGCCTTTCCGATACTCCTCAAGGACTCGCCCTTCCTCGTGCTCATCCGTTGCTTCGGTGATGACGGCTTCATGGACACTCGGGTCGAACTTCTCGCCGACGGCGGGCAGCTCTTTCACCCCGAATTTCTCGAGTACGTTCCGCATGTTTCTCAGCAGCAGCTCGTAGCCCTCCCGGTAGCCGGCTAATTTCGGGTCCCGGGTTTCGGCGGCCAGCGCCGCCAGGCCTTTCTCTGCGGAGTCGACGACAGGGAGAAGCTCTTTTGACATCTCGGTCAGTGCCGCGACGCGCGCTTCCTCACGATCCCGGAGCGTTCGTTTGCGGTAGTTCTCGAACTCGGCCTGCTTGCGGAGTAACAGGTCGTAATATTCATCTCGCTCCTTGCGCACACTCTCCAAGGTCCGCATCAGGAATTCGGGAGTCTGCTCCTCGGCGGCGCCGTTGTCAGCAGCCTGGTTCTGGTCCCTTCCGGCCGACGGTCCTTCATTTTTGATTGCGTTTTCTTCTTCCGGTTTTCGTCTTTCCTTCATTAGACACGTTCTCCCGCTGACTCGGTTCCAAGGTCTAGGGTTATACGGTTCAGGGTTTCCCGGTTCAGGGTTATACGGTTCAGGGTTTTCCCGGTTCAGGGTTTTCCCGTTCAGGGTTTCCAGGTCGGGCCCACCGTAGAACCGTGAACCGTGGAACCTTGAACCTTAATTGCGGCTTAGAATCTTGCCGAACAGCTTCGCTACATAGTCTACCAGACTTATGGCCTTCTCGTACTCCATGCGCGAGGGTCCGATGATGCCAAGGCTGCCCGACAGCCCCTGGCTATAGACATAGGGGGAGGCGATCAAAGCCCAGTCCTGCATTCCGGGCAGATGTTTTTCGAGCCCGATCGTGACCACCGGGCCATTCGAATTGCTTTTCAGGCATTCGGACAATATCTTCACCAATCGGCTCTTCTCTTCGAAAGTCCTGAACAGGGCGATCATGCGGTTGACATCGGCGAGCTCAGGCTTCTTCATGATTCGCGCCGTGCCTTGCAGGTACACCTCGGTGGCGTCTGCATCACCCTCGGGCTGCATAAGCGAGGCCGAACCGAGCACCACCACGCTGCGTAGCAGGCGATCGTAGAGCGCCTTTTCTTCCATCATGAGCTTCAACAGCTCATCGCGGATCTCGAGAAGGGTCTTTCCTTCGAAGTCCTGAACCAGGTAGCGGCCCGCCTCGTGGAGCTCGGCTTGCTGGAAGTCTTCGTCCAACTCGATCAGCCGGTGCTGAACCAGTCCTCCGCCGGTCACCAGGATGACCAGGATCCGGCGATCAGCGATTCGCACGAATTCGATATGCTTCATCACGGCAAGGCTGACCGGCGGCGCCATGACGAAACCGATATTGTCGGAAACGGCCGAGAGGATTTGAGAGGCCTTGTCCATCAGCTTGTCGGGATCCGTTTCCTTTTCCAGGCTCGCGCGAATCTTGTCCACTTCTCGATCCGTGAGCTCTTTGGTCTGGAGCAGGCTGTCGACGTAGAACCGATAGCCTTTTTCAGTTGGAACACGGCCAGCCGATGTGTGCGGCTGGGCGACGAAACCCATTTCTTCGAGATCGGAGACGACGTTGCGGATGGTGGCCGGGCTCAGGTTCTCACCGGCCAGCTTCGCAAGTCGACGCGAGCCGACCGGCCGCCCGCTCCGGACGTGTTCACGAATCAGCTCGCGCAGAACATCCCGGCTGCGGTCGCTAAGTTGTGTCGCGCGTTTCTCTTTGGGCATGGCCTGAGGCGCAAATTTGCCAATCAAAATTGCCAATCAAGTATATAGCAGAGTTAAGATTTCGGGCAACGAAAGGGCTCCCGCGGATAAACACGGATATCAGCGCGGATAACGCGGATCGATCGGCGCTACCCGCGTGATATCCGTGTTTATCCGCGGGCTATGAACTGGGCGTTAGCACTCAATCTCAAAGACTTCCCCAAACCCCGCCTCAAGCACTGCGGCTAGTTCCTCGAATCCCACCTCGCGGCCGGCGGCTTCGGAGATGGACATAGTCGAGGCGGCAATCAGGTCTTCCGAGACACCGAGGGCCTTCGCCATCACCGGAACGTCCACGTGCAGCGGAATCGAGCCGTGCTGCAGAAAGCTGCGTTTTAACCGTCGTTGCGCGCTGCCGGCGATCTTTCTTCCCTGGACGAGCAGCTCGTGGCGGGAGGCGGAGGCGAAGCAGGGATGCTTGATGTCGATCCGGGTGAACGACCCGATCTCTCGCCCCCCGGGAGCCAGGTCGCTGCAGATTCCCAGCCTGCCCAGGCCCTTGCCCAGCGCCCGGGCAATGACCAGGTAAGTTTGATCGAGACTCTGCAGGGGGAAAAAGCGGTGGTCATTGGATACGACGGCGTAAGTCAGTTCGCGGTCGTGCAGGACGGCTCTGCCACCGGTCGGCCTTCGGACGATCGGGATGTGATTGGTCGCGCAATATGCAACATCCGCGGCCCGTTCCGGCTCCTGGTGGTGCCCGATTGAGACGGTCGCCACGTCCCAGCGATAGAAGCGGAGGTAAGTCCGGGCCTCCGCTTCCTGTTCCGCCTGGTCAAGCAGCATTCGGTCAATCTGCATGTTGACCGAACCGGGCTGAGCGGGATCAACCCGGAAATTCCAACACTCCAACTTCACAACAATTCGTCCAGGTCGGCATACGGCCGATTCTGCGACTGGGCGACCGGCGCGCAGGTGACACGGCCATCGAAGGTATTAACGCCATCCTTGAGCAGCCGATTCTCCTTGATGGCCCCTTTGAGCCCGAGTCGGGCGATCTTCTTGACGTACGGGAAAGTGGCGTTCGTAAGAGCAATCGTGGACGTTCGCGGCATCGCGCCAGGCATGTTTGTGACACAGTAGTGCACCACATCCTCTTCTGTGTACACAGGATCGCTGTGCGAGGTCGGCCGAGTCGTTTCGACACAACCTCCCTGGTCCACGGCGACATCGACAATCACCGCGCCACGATACATTGAGGCGACCATTTTCCGGGTCACGACCTTCGGAGCGTTTGCTCCCGGGATGAGAACTCCGCCGATGAGGAGCTCGGCGTTCTTGACCGCCTCGGCGATGGTGTAGGCATTGGACAAAACCGTCTCGATTTTTCCGAAAAACAAGTCATCGAGGTGGCGGAGGCGATCGAGGTCGACGTCGAGGATACGAACGTGAGCGCCTAACCCCATTGCCATTTTCGCCGCGTTAAGTCCGACGGTTCCTGCGCCGACGATGGCCACCGTGGCCGGTTTAGCACCCGGCACACCACCCAGGAGGACGCCCCTTCCGCCCCGTGGTTTCTGCAGATAGTATGAGCCGACGATCACGGACATCCGGCCGGCGATCTCGCTCATGGGCGTAAGCAGCGGCAAGGTGCCGTGGCGGTCGGGAATCGTTTCGTAGGCCACCCCGACGACCTTCTTGTCCAAAAGAAGCTGCGTTAGATCGGGAAGTGGGGCCAGGTGCAAGTAGCTGAAGACAATCTGACCGGCTTTCAACCGAGGATATTCTTCGCCGACCGGCTCCTTGACCTTAACGATCATCTCGCTGCGCTCGAAGACCTCGTCAGCCGTGTCGACCAGCATTCCGCCCGCGTCTTTGTACTCGGAGTCCTGAAACCCCGAGCCCTCGCCAGCCTTCTTCTGAACCCAAACCTTGTGTCCCTCCTCCACCAGGGCATGCACTCCTGCAGGAACTAAACCAACCCGGTACTCGTTGTCCTTCACCTCTTTTGGCAGTCCGATATTCACAGTCACGCTCCCTTGAAGACTTGACGACAAGATTGTCGATTGACCGTCGGGGGGCGGTCAAGCCCCCCAGGAAGCAGGTTGCAGGTTGCAGGTTGCAACGGCTTTTCCTCAATCAATCTGAGCACGCTGAAGGCGGCCGCTGTAGTCGACATAGACGGATTTCCATTCGGAGAAGACTTCCAGCGTCGCTTCGGCGGCTTCCCGGTGCCCGTTGCCGGTGTCCTTTGTCCCGCCAAAGGGCAGGTGGATTTCCGCGCCGATCGTCGGGGAATTGACGTAGAAGATGCCGGTATTCATTTCGCGCATCGCCACAAACGCCCGATTGACGTCCTGCGTGTAAATCGAAGACGACAGCCCGTACCGGACTCCATTCCCGATCTGCATCGCTTCCTCAAAGGAACCGCAGGGAATCACGGATACGACTGGGCCGAAGATTTCTTCCTGGGCAATCCGCATGTCGGGCCTTACGTCGGCGAAAATCGTCGGCGCAATGAAGTGTCCTTTCCCGTAGGAGCCACCCTCCAGGGCGTTGCCCCCGCACGCTACCCGGGCACCTTCCTTCTTTCCCGTCTCGATCCAGTTCAGGATCGACTCTTTCTGCTTCCGGTTGACGATCGGTCCCATTTGCGTCTCTTCGGCGAGACCGTTACCCACCTTCAGCGACCCGGCTCGTTCTATGAACTGCTGGAGGAACTCCTGGTAGACGTTCTTGTGGACAACCAGGCGGCTGGAGGCGGTGCAGCGCTGACCGCTGGTCCCGAATCCGCCCCACAAGGCCCCGTCGACGGCCAGCTCCAGGTTGGCGTCGTCCATGATCATGATGACGTTCTTGCCGCCCATCTCCAGGTTGTGTTTTTTGAAGGCGGCCGCGCATTTGGCCGCAACGGTCCGGCCGGTGTCAGTCGAGCCTGTGAAGGAGACAACCCGGACTTCGGGGTGCTCGACGAGCGGATTGCCGATTTTGGACCCTCTTCCGGTGAGAAAGTTGAGGACGCCGGGCGGCAGTCCAGCTTCGTGCAAGACTTCCACAAAGTGGAGGGCGGTCAGCGGGGTGTCGCTCGCCGGCTTCAAGACGCAAGTATTACCGCAAATCAGGGCCGGGAAGATCTTCCAGCTGGGGATTGCGATCGGGAAGTTCCAGGGGGTGATGATACCGCACACTCCCACGGGCATCCGGACGCTCATGTTGAATTTGTTTCGCAGTTCGGATGGGGTCGTGTAGCCCCGAAGCCGGCGCCCCTCGCCTGCCATCCAGTAGGCCATGTCGATCGCCTCCTGGACGTCGCCGCGGGTCTCGAGGAGAATCTTCCCCATCTCCCGGGTCATGTCGCGAGCGATCGCCTCTTTTTTGTCCCGCAGGATCTCACCCGCACGATAGAGAATTTCGCCTCGCTTGGGTGCAGGCACGAGCCGCCATGACTCGAATGCCTCGCGGGCGGCAACTACCGCGCGGCTTACGTCCTCTTCGGAAGAATCCTGGAAGAGGCCTATCAACTCGGAATCGTCCGCGGGATTGCGGTTCTCATAGGTCTGTCCGGTCGCTGACCGCACCCATTCGCCGGCGATGAAGTTATTGAAAATTGACGGGTTTGACATGCCTTTATTGTAAAGGCAGAAGCGTGAGGGATGAAGGGATGGGGCAGGGCTTGGACGATGTGGACCCAGTGGACGAGGTGGACGACATGCACCTTGTCCACTTTGTCCACT
>Ga0105092_10000405_pt1 | contig 22147 bp, 16 predicted proteins | sample PPLLak2March2015_FD_87021 | JGI IMG/M metagenome (GOLD analysis project Ga0105092, IMG submission 87021) | Freshwater sediment microbial communities from Prairie Pothole Lake near Jamestown, North Dakota, USA - PPLs Lake P7 Core (1) Depth... | ecosystem: Environmental > Aquatic > Freshwater >... | reverse complement strand
GGTTACCTGATCGCCGGCCTGACGATGGTCACTGCCCGCCATTACATCGCCATCGGGGAATCGGTGGCTGGAGCGCTGTACCTGTTCAGCGGAGCCATCTTTCCACTGGATGTGCTTCCTGCCTGGCTGCAGCCGATTGGATATGCAATGCCCCTCACCTACTGGCTGGAAGTGATTCGCCGGGCGCTCATAAGGGATGTTGCCGAAGCCTTCCCCACCCTCTCGGGGTTCAGCGATTCCCAGCTCCTGCTGATCCTGGTCGGCTTGTCGATTCTGTTCGGCGCGCTCTCATTCTTCATTTTCCGAATCTGCGAGCACAGCGCCCGGGAACGCGGAATGATTGATGAAGTGACCAATTATTGAGTAGGGATCAGCCAATCAGGCACCCAGTCAACCAGTTCTTATAAGATATCGGGAAATGGGTGAAAAAGGTAACATGTTTCTAGTTGTTTTGGCTTCGGGACATTCACAATATTCGAGTCATTCGTGGTTAATTAGGAGTTGTTCCTTGACGGCCGGAGTCCTCAACTGCCGGGGCTCTCCTTTCGCACAGGATTGATAGTCACCGCGCTGAATATTTCCCCCATAAACCGGCTGGGTCTCGTTACCATTAATCGCGTTTCGCCGAACCCGCAGTCGCGGGCCAGCGCTTCCCAACTGGCATACGAGAGTGGAAATGGCACCCAGGGGTTGCCCTGGTCAGTGTTGTATTCGACCAGCAGGAAGTGCCCGCCCTGTTTAAGATACCCGCGCACCTGCCGCAGAATGGCTTCTTTGCCGCGGTGAAAGTGCAGCGAATTCGCCATGACGATACCGTCCAGCGGCGGAAGGTCGAGCGGGCGGGTGAAATCGGACTGCCGGATCTCCACGCGGACCTCCGGGAAACGCTCGCGCAAAGCCCGCTGCTGTTCGCGCAGCGCGGAGCCATCTCTGTCGATCGAATAGATTACACCCTGCGGCCGAATCAGCTCGGCCAGAGCCAGGGTAAAGGCTCCTGTGCCCGAACCCAGGTCTGCCCAAATGCCGCCAGGCCCAGGAACGCCTTGACGCAGAAGATTAACATGGTCCGCATGGTTCATAAACCTATTTTAGACCAAATTCGTTGTTTTCATAATTAGTTGTTTTTTCGTGTCATTCGTGATTTAACCCTAGGTGGTACAATTCCCATCATGGAATCTATAAAAAACTATTATCTCGGAGAATCCTATGCCTGATGCTGTAATTATTGACGCCATCCGCACCCCCATCGGCGCACTCGGTGGCTCGCTTTCTCCTGTCCGGCCCGACGACCTTGCTGCTCACGTACTGCGAGCGCTGCTCGAACGAACCGGTATCGATCCGCAAATCGTCGAGGAAGTTTACCTGGGCTGTGCCAACCAGGCTGGTGAAGATAACCGCAATGTAGCTCGCATGGCAACCCTGCTGGCGGGCCTGCCGGTCGAGGTCGCTGCCGTTACGTTCAACCGCCTGTGCGCGTCCGGTCTCAACGCGGTCAACCAGGCAGCGCGGGCAATAAAGCTCGGCGAAGGCGAGGTTTTCATTGCCGGTGGTGTGGAAAGCATGTCACGCGCCCCCTACTCCGTGCCCAAGGCGGAACAGCCTTTTGCCTTCGGCAACCTCACCGCCTGGGATACAGCCCTCGGCTGGCGCTATCCCAACCCGAAAATGCAGGAATTGTACGGGACAGAATCGATGGGGGAGACTGCCGAGAATATCTACGATCAGTATCCGACGATCAGCCGGGAGATGCAGGACGAATTCGCCTGCCGCAGCCACCAGAGAGCCATTGCCGCAATTGATTCGGGCAAATTTGCTGAGGAGATCGTCCCGGTATCGATTCCCCAACGTAAAGGGGATCCTGTAGTCGTTGCTGTAGACGAGCGCCCCCGTCGCGACACGTCCATGGAATCTCTCGCCCGCCTGCGCCCTGCCTTCCGAAAAAACGGCACGGTTACTGCCGGCAACTCCTCGGGTCTCAACGACGGCGCGGCTGCCCTGCTGCTGATGAGCAGCGACAAAGCAAGCGAGCTCGGTCTGAAACCGATAGCCCGCATTATCACCTCTGCTGCTGCTGGAGTTCCACCGCGCACCATGGGGCTGGGTCCGGTCCCTGCCACACGAAAAGCACTCCAAAGAGCGGGTTTATCATTAGATAACATAGGCCTGGTGGAGCTGAACGAAGCTTTCGCCGTTCAATCCCTTGCCGTAATTCAGGAGCTCGGTCTCGATCCAGAGATTGTCAATGTAAACGGTGGTGCGGTCGCTCTTGGTCACCCGCTCGGTTGCTCTGGAGCGCGCATTCTCACAACGCTGCTGCACGAAATGCGGCGTCGTGTGGATGCCGGTCAGAACCCTTCACTTTATTACGGGTTGGCAACTCTTTGTGTTGGCGTAGGTCAGGGTGAAGCAACAATCGTCGAGTGGCTAAAGTAAAACCGTTTATCTCATCATAATTCTCAGGAATCTCTCGTCAGCCAGCGGGCCAATCCATCCGGATGTTCATGCATGGTGAGCAGATCCAATAGTTTCTCGGGCTCTTCATGGGAAGTTAGAAGAGCTCGATGTTCTTCATAGATGAACCCCTCAATCCGGGCGTGCTCCACCAGGCTCAAGAGCGGGTTATAGTAATGGTTTGTGTTCAGAAGCCCGACAGGCTTGGTATGCAAACCGATCTGAGACCAGGTTAAGATTTCAAATAATTCTTCAAACGTGCCAAAACCACCGGGCAGAGCGATAAAAGCATCGCCAAGCTCTGCCAGGCGCGCCTTCCGGATATGGATCGTATCCACAACTTCCATCCGGGTCAGTTTTTGATGTGCCAGCACGGGGGTATTGAACATCTTCGGTATGACTCCGATCACCACACCACCCGCTTCCAGCGCGCCATCAGCCACCGAACCCATTAACCCGGTGCTACCCGCCCCATAAACAATCGAAAGCCCTCGTTTCGCGATTGCCCTGCCCATCTCCCTGGCAGCATCCAGATAAGCCTGGGCCATCTTATCCGAAGAACCGCAGTAAACACAGATCGTCTTAAGATTCATTTTCTTTTTCCTGGATTCTGGCGTTGAACTGCAACGCACCTTCCTGGGTTCCTGCTAAAAATGTTTCACCTGACCAATAACGAACCGAAGCAAGTTTCACTACCACAATTATCGTTCATTGGTATCGAAAATGATCGTCACCGGCCCATCATTTTCAATCTCAACCAGCATGTTTGCGCCAAACTCCCCTTTCTGGGTCGGCACCCCTTTCTCCTGGAGCAGTCTGGCGAACCGGTCAACCAGCGGGCTGGCAATTTCAGGCAGGGCGGCATCGATAAAAGAAGGTCTGCGTCCCTTACGAGTATCAGCATACAACGTGAACTGCGACACCACGATTGCCGAACCGCCGGTATCCAGGATGGACAGGTTCATCTTGCCCTGATCGTCCTCGAAGACCCTCAGGTTCGCGATCTTGTCGGCAAGAAACCTGGCCTTCTCCTCCCCATCGCCGTGACCCACACCCAGCAGGACCACATACCCCGGCCCGGTCTCAGCGATTATAGATCCATCTACGGTAACCCGTCCATGCCTGACCCGCTGTACAACCGCCCTCATCTCTCCTCCTTCACACCCAGGCTATAATTCCTTTTCTTCCTGGCTTCCTTATAAAATATCTAACCTACCTATCGAATTCCGGGAGCCCCACTGCCTGGCGCACTTCGACCATCGTCTGCTCTGCAATGACTCGCGCTCTTCTCGCCCCGTCATGCAGCACGTCCCACACCTTATCCGGCTCGCTTGCCAGTTCATCTCTGCCCTGCCGGAAAGGCTCCAGGTGAGAATTCAGATTTCGGGCAAAGGTCTTCTTGCAGTCCACACATCCAATACCTGCACGGCGGCACTCACTATCGATTGTCGCAACCTCTTCCGGAGGCGAGAAGATTTTATGCATCGAAAAAACATTACAGACTTCCGGGTTACCGGGATCGCTCCTGCGCATCCGCTGCGGATCCGTCACCATCTGCATCACCCGCTTTTGGGTTTCCTCCGGTGCAGCCGCCAGCTCGATATGGTTATCCAGGCTCTTGCCCATCTTCTGCTGCCCGTCGATTCCGATCACTTTCGGTACCTGGGTGCTCTTCATTTGTGGCTCGATCAGCGCATTCGTGTTGAAGCGGTAGTTGAAAGACCTTACTGCCTCACGTGCAAACTCGATGTGCGGAGCTTGGTCCACACCGACCGGCACGAGATCGCTTTTATACAGCACAATATCTGCTGACATCAAGACCGGGTAACCTACCAGGCCGTAATTTACGTTGTGCGGGTGCTCCCGGGCTTTCTCCTTGAAGGTAGGAAGATCGGTAAGTTTGCCGAGCGGTGTGACCATCGAAAGGATGGTGTGCAGCTCCGTTACCTGCGGGACGTGTGACTGGATAAAAATGATACTCTCATCCGGGCGAATACCTGCTGCCAGCCAGTCCAATGCCATCTCGAACGTATTCTGTCTCAGGTCCTCGGTTGTGTCCAGCGTTGTCAGCGCATGTAGATCAACGATGCAGTAAATACAATCGTATTCATCCTGCAAAGCTACATAATTCTTGATAGCACCCAGATAATTGCCCAGGTGCTGCTTTCCCGTCGGCCTCGCACCCGAAAAAACTCTCCCTTTTTTCCGCAGCATGCTAATCTCCTCGAGCCAGGATTCCCCTGATTAACCCATGGACTTCGCCTGGTTCCACGTGCCGGTGCGTCAATAACTTTGAATAAATAAGCTCACCGTTTGCTGTGACCTCGAACCGGCCTCCCTCAGACGGGATCAGGGTAATGGATTCGATATCCATTTCGAATTCCTGCAACAATTCTGCCATTAGACCAATGGCACGGCTGGTATAGCCTCAGACCTTACAGTACTCGATGTTAATTTTCAGCAGCATTTCTCTCTCCTTAGCGTTCGCCCGGAAAGGGGCATTAAAACAACAACCCGCCGGTGATGCGACGGGATTTGTGAGCCAGCTTCACTCGAATCAGGGTACCAGCATACCCTGTGCCCAGATAACGGTGGCAGTTCCGGCGCAGGCTACTAGGCAGGCTGCTGCCTTGGCATGCTTTGCCTTTCACCCTGCGGCTCCAAGGTCCATTCCACGCGTGCATTTGGACGGGATTCTCAGCTTCTACCGTTCTCTGTTCCACCGCTTCCGCGCTTACTCGTCCTTTTCAGTGCCTTTTGTTCGTATTTATATCCGAAAGATGTCCTGTAAATCGGACAATGACTTAGTATAACATGAATGCACACTTGACGATTATTCCTCCAAAACCTGACATCAGATTCTCATTAATTCGGCCAAATTTCTCCCGGATTGTTAGAAATCTGCTTCATTTTCCGTTATAATGAAAAAACTCCTGATTAAGGAGTATATGTATGGAAGGCAAAGTAGACATTCGTCCCTCCCCTATTTCTGGAAGATGGTACCCTGGAGAGCCAAAACGGCTTTCCGAATCAGTCGACCTGTATATGGACCAGGCCAGGCTCCCTGTGATTGAGGGCGAAGTCCTGGGCGTCATGGCTCCACATGCCGGGCATCTATATTCCGGGCCAGTAGCAGGTTATGCGTTTGCTGCTGTCCGAGGCCTGGTTCCAGAACTCGTAGCCGTTGTCTCACCCATGCATCAGCCCTACACACCCCTCCTGCTGACTTCATCTCACACTGCCTACAGCACACCCCTTGGAGAAGTAACGGTAGATAAGTACGCCTTACAAGAACTGGAAGATTTATTGAAGGATAGACTGGGCACAGGCCTGGCACCCGTTCGCTGTGATACAGAGCACTCTTTGGAGATCGAGCTGCCTTTCTTGCAGCGAGCGCTCTCTTCAAACTTCCAGCTCCTCCCGGTCATGGTACGCAATCAAAGTGCAGAAGTTGCTCACACTCTTGGAATGGCCCTGGCTAAAGTCTTGGCTGGGAAAAATGCTCTCCTGGTTGCCAGTACAGATCTCTCCCACTTCTATCCTGCCAACACAGCGAAAACCCTGGATACGGAAATCTTGCGCCGTGTAGAAGCATTCGATCCTTTAAGCATGCTCGAGGCGGAAGCACAGGGGAAGGGTTTTGCTTGCGGAAAAGGAGCGCTGGCTGCAGTTATGTGGGCTGCGAAAGAACTTGGCGCAGATAAAGCACAACTTTTGCATTATGCAAATTCTGGAGATATAACCGGCGATTACACTGAAGTTGTCGGGTACGGCTCTGCTGTTTTTATAAGAAGGTCGAAAAAATAATCAATTAATGGATCCTAGCATACTTAACAACATACTAAGATTGTCTGCCGTTGTCTTCTTAGTTTTGGCAAACGGATTTTTTGTCGCGGCTGAATTTGCTCTCGTCAGCATACGTCGAACGAAAGTCGATGAATTGGTGGCGCTGGGTAAGCCAGGTGCAGCCTGGTTGCAAAGAGTGGTCGAGAATCCGAACCGGATCATTGCAGCGACACAGCTCGGCATCACGTTAGCCAGCCTGGGCCTCGGTTGGATAGGAGAACCGGCTATTGCGCCGGTCATTGAACCGCTTGTCCGGTTATTTCCTGTATCTGCCCAACCAGGCGTATCACAAACCATCTCAGCGGTGCTTGCCTTCGCAATCATCACATTCCTGCACGTTGTTATTGGTGAACTTGCGCCAAAATCGATCGCACTTCAAAATCCGGAGAAAACATCCTTGTTTGTAGCCAGGCCTACGCTCTGGACAGAACTGATCTTTAAACCTGCTATCTGGCTATTTAACGGCGCAGGAAAAATTTTACTACGCACGATCGGTGTGGAACCTGTAACAGGCCAAGAATTAGCGCATTCAGTGGAAGAGTTAAAAATGCTGGTAACAGCCAGCGCAGAAGGTGGTGTGGTAGAAGCTGAAGAGAGCGAAATGCTCCACGCCATCTTTGATATGGGGGATCTGCTGGTACGCCAGGTGATGATACCCAGGACGGAGATCATTGCGGTGGAAGCTGATATTCCTTTACAGGAGATCATTTCCCTGGTCAACCAGTCGACATATACGAAATTCCCCGTCTACGAAGACAGTCTGGATCAAATCCTCGGAATCGTCCATGTCAAAGACCTGCTGCGTGCCATGCAGTCTCAAGAGTGTGACAACTGTACAGCCCGTTCGCTGATTCGGGATGCCCTGTATGTACCGGAAACCCTGTCTGTGACTAATCTTCTGCAGCGTTTTCGAGCGCAGCGGCAGCATATTGCCATTGTCCTGGACGAGTATGGGGGTACTGCGGGCCTGGTCACACTGGAAGACCTGCTCGAGGAGATTGTCGGCGAGGTCAGCGATCCATTTGACGTATTCACCCCTGAAATACAGACCCTACCCGACGGCTCATACTCTATCAATGGGCTGGCACTGATCGAGGAAGTCAATGAAAAGCTGGGGCTGAATCTCGAAGATCCTCACTACGATACAATAGCCGGTTACATCCTTGGGAAGCTGGGCCGCATACCGAAACCAAAGGATGTCATCGAGACCGATGGCTTCCGCTTCCAGATCGAAGCAATGGACGGCCTGCGTATTGCCCGGCTTCTTTTACACCGCTTAAATCAACCAATCCACCATTCCGAAACATCCTAGGTTCCAAACACTGCTAAACTGATCAGGAACATCGCGGTCATAATTAAGTAAGGTAGTTTAACTACCGGCGGGATGATAGCATGGTACACTTTATCGGACCGTGATATTTTCACTGAGTTGATTCCCTGCTTGTCGTGCTTGGAATAAGCAGCGAGACAATCCAGGTTTTACTGCAAACTGATAACTGCTAACTGTTAACTGCCTCTATGCCTACCTATTTCGAAATCAGTGTGAACGTAGCACCGGTCACGGATGTGTACCATTATCACCTGCCTCCAGAGCTCGAAGGGAAAGTGGGAGTGGGACACCTGGTCCAGGTTCCCTTTGGCAGCAGAGAAGTTCAAGGAGTGGTACTGCGCCAGGTAGCACAGCCCAATGTTCGAGAGACAAAAGCTGTTATTGAACTCATTGATCCTGAGCCGGTGCTGACGCCGGCTCAGATCGTTTTCGCTCAAGACCTGGCGGAGAAACAGCTTGCCCCAATATCCGCTTGTATCAGCCTGATGATCCCGCCTGGTCTCGCTCAGCAGTCCGATACCCAATACTCGCTTCGCACGGATTCGGCAATCACATTGGACGGTCAGCGGTACTATAAGCTCAATGAGCTCCAGAACAGGTTGATCAATCATCTTAAGATACGTGGACCACAGACTGGCAGACAAATTGATCGAGCATTCCCACGCTTAAGTTGGAAACCCGCTGCACAGGGACTTATAAGGCGAGGCTACATCAGCGCCCATCCGGTCCTACCGCCGCCATCGGTTCAGCCAAAATCTATACGCACAGTTGCACTTGCAGCAGCACCGGAAATCGTCGAAGAAGCAATGCCGAAATTGAGCCCAAGAGGCAAACAGGCCCTGGAACGCCGCCAGGCAGTGATGCGCTATCTCCTTAAGGATCCTGGTCCGGTTGAAGCAGCCTGGGTTTATGCAGAAACCGGCGCCAACCTGCTGGATCTAAAAAGACTTGCGGAATTAGGGCTGGTCACTTTTGGGGAAGGGGAAATATGGCGGGACCCTCTCGCTCAGGTCGATGTGCTCCCGACCGACCCTCCAGACCTGACGAAAGATCAGGAGGCAGTTCTGTTCCAGGTATGTGCTGGAGTGCGTGCTTGCACAGAGGGGAAACCGGTCCAACCTTACCTGCTGTTCGGTGTGACCGGTTCTGGTAAAACTGAAATTTATATGCGGGCTGCCGCAGAAGCCATCAAATTGGGAAAACAGGCCATTATCCTTGTTCCCGAGATAGCCCTCACACCACAGACGGTCCGCCGTTTCCTCTCACGCTTTCCCGGCCGGGTCGGGCTGGTCCACTCTCGCCTCTCGGAGGGAGAGCGGTACGATACCTGGCGGCGGGCGCGCTTGGGACAGCTCAGCGTAATTGTCGGTCCGCGCTCGGCATTGTTCACTCCCTGCCTGAACCTGGGGTTGATCGTCGTCGACGAAGCACACGACGACTCTTACTACCAATCGGATATCTTTCCAAACTACCATGCCAGCAGTGCTGCCGTCCTTTTAGCCCGGCTGGCAGGAGCTGTTTGCCTGCTCGGGACTGCCACCCCAGATATCATCACGAACTATCAGGCACACAAGGAAAATTGGAACATCCTCTCCCTGCCTGACCGCATCTTGGCGCATAAGCAGGTTATCCGTGCTCACGAGCAGCGCCTGGGAAAACGCTCCAGGTACCATGAGCTTGAAGGGCAGGCTGAAACAATCGATCTTCCCCCGGTCCAGATCGTCGATATGCGCCAGGAGCTTAAGTCAGACAACCGCTCGATCTTTAGCCGTGCGATGCAAAACGCACTAAAAAAAGTGCTGGAGGATGAACAGCAAGCTATCTTGTTCCTGAACCGTAGAGGTACTGCCACCTATGTATTTTGCCGTGATTGCGGCTACAGCTTGTTGTGCCCGCGCTGCGAGCTGCCTCTCACAGTCCACAATGTACCGCCAGACAAAAACCAGATCGAATTCAAACAAACATCCCTGCAAAAGCGCACCATAGCCCTCTGTCACTACTGCAATTACGAGCGCAAGGTGCCCACCAAATGCCCAACTTGCGGGAGCGACCGCATACGCCAGTTTGGTACGGGTACCGAAAGTGTTGAAACCCAGATCCAGTCACTCTTTCCCCAGGCTCGGACCCTGCGCTGGGATTATGAGACCACCCGTACGAAAGGCGCTCATGAGATCATCCTCAGCCATTTCGCCAACCATCGAGCAGATTTCCTGATTGGCACCCAGATGATCGCCAAAGGTCTCGATCTTCCGCTGGTCACTTTGGTGGGCATGGTCCTTGCGGATGTTGGCTTGAATCTGCCTGACTACCGCGCCCCAGAAAGGACATTCCAGCTCCTGACCCAGGTAGCCGGTCGGGCTGGGCGCAGTCCGCTGGGGGGACAGGTAATCCTGCAAACATTTCAACCTGACAACTATGTCATCCAGGCTGCTTCTCGCCACGACTACCACGGCTATTATCGAGAGGAACTCGAATACAGGAAAAAACTGGGGTATCCTCCGTATTCACGAATGGTGCGCCTGGAATACCGGAACACTGATTTCCTGGAGGCGGAATCTGTCTCTCGAGCATTGGCGGAGCAGATCAATAATTGGATTAAACTTGAAGGGAAGCGGCTTACAGAGATTATTGGACCCGCACCCTGCTTTTTTTCAAAGATTGGCGGTTACTACCGCTGGCAGATCGTATTACGAGGCCCAAATCCGGCTGCACTTTTGAAAAACCGGCAAATTCCCGATTGGCGTATTGAAGTAGACCCGGTCTCTTTGCTATAATATAAGGTAATGTATCTTGAGGAATCACCTCGGATACTGTCTTCACCGGACCTGACAGAGGGTTTTTACTTATTACCTACAGCTTACAGCTTTTTGCTTTCTGACAAATGATAACTGACAACTGAATTTAGGAGGGTGCAATGCAAAGACGGCAAGAATTCGTTACGTGGAACGATGTCGATAACTTGATCGACCACTTAATCCCACAATTCCAAAAGGAATATGATGCAATGGTAATGATCACCAGGGGTGGGATTGTGCCAGGAGGTCTATTGGCTGAAAATCTCAATCTCACACATATCCTCGTCGCCGCCGTCGATTTTCCAGCCGAGCTTGAACGAGAAAAAACTGGACTTTATGCGTGGCCTCGTTTTATTCAGTTTCCGGAACCTAAGATGTTGGAAGGGCGCGTCACCCTGATCGTTGACGACGTTTGGGGTTCAGGGAGAAACGTAACTGCAGTAAAAAACCGCGTCGAGTCTGCAGGGGGCTTTCCATCTACCTGCGTCATCCACTTTAACCCTTACCGCAGTCTATTTGGTGTTGTCCGCCCAGATTATTACGCCGCTATCACGGATGCTCACGTTGTTTATCCCTGGGAAATTCAGCGCGGCAGCGATCATGTCTTGCTGCCAAAAGAAGAAATTTAATCCCCTTATTTATTCAGAGACCTCGATTTCGACGAATGCAGTCATACCCCAGCGGACAGGTACGTTCCCTGGGGTAAAGTTTACAACAGCTTCGTACGTCACCGATCCCCGGTTGTCCTCACTCCACAAGGCGATTTGCTCAAGAGTACCTTGAAACTCCCTGCCAGGGAAAGCGTCAAGCGTGACGACTACCGGCATCCCAACAGAGAGCATCGCAACGTCATTTTCGACCAGGTCTGTTGTCTTAATCACCCAATTATCAAAGTCAGCCAAGGTCACAACCTCCACACCAGGTGATACGGACTGCCCTGGTTCAGCATCCAGACGGGCAATCACACCCGAGAATGGGGCCTTTAGAGTCGATTCGTCCAAGTAGGATCGAGCGGTATCCACGGCTGATTCTGCCTCCGCTTCCACCGCCGCTGCCCTGTCCAGCTCATCGCTCGCCAAACGGATATCTAATGACTCATCTCCGGTCAGCAGTTCATTTAGCCGGTCAACTGCCGTATCGTAACGTTCCTGGGCTATCGCAACTTGAGCTCGTGCTTCCAGTACACGCTCAGCGCCCTGCGTGTCGAGCGCCCTATCGTGAGAATCCTGAGCTGCTTCCAGCTCGCTGAGGGCTGCATCGTAAGTTTTCTGAGCTTGCTCCTCCAGGTCTTCATCTCCTGAATCTTGGGCTCTTTCTAATATCTGATCGGCAATTAAAAACGCAGCCTGGGCATCCGATAGGCGTCTTTCTGCTGCCAGCAGGTCAGCGCTGCTGGTGCGCTCGAGCACCATTTCTAAATCTTCCTGCTCAATCTCCACTGTCCTGCGAGCTGCCTCGACCTCTACTCGAGTCGATGAAATTTCCTCAGTTCTTGTGAAGTACCAGTTCGGCTGCTCGATTTCATCCGGCAGGTCGTCCTCCCAGGCGGAAACGCGAACAGCAGCTTCTGCCTGGTGAGCGGTATTCCGGACTTGCTCCAAACGGGTTCCCGCCGCCTGGCGGTTTACCCTTGCGGTTTGAAGAGCAGCTTCCGCCTGTCTTAAAGCGGCTTCCAGGGATGCCTGGTCTAATACGATCAGCGGGTCACCAGTTTCAACCGTCTGCCCTTCATCCACCAGCACCTCGGAAATCCTGCCTGGTTGAGAAAAACCAAGGATAACTTCTCGCTTCGGAACCACAACTCCTTCTGCTGACACATTCTCGATCCCATTGGTGTCTGATAACTGATTACTGTCAACTATCTCTGTTGGAGTTGGTTCTGGTTCAGGGGCTAAAAATTCACGGTAAATAAAAAAACCTGCAACAGCAAGCAGGATGATCAAAAGACCCCATAATAAGAAATTTCCAGTTTTCATTAAATAATTCCCTCCCTATTCGTGCTTAATCGCCTCTACGATGTTCACCCCCGCTGCCCCTCGAGCCGGAACGAGTGCAGCTACCTGCGATACCAGGAAGGCGATCAGCAGACCGAGGATAAACGGCCAGGCTGTGAAAATGTACTCCAATTCGTAGCCGTTCAGCAAATTCATTCCCAAAATCAGGGCTTGAGCAATTGCCCAGCCAAACGCCAGTCCATATACTCCCCCAATCATCCCCATAGCCATCGATTCGGCCAGCACCATTCTCAGAACCTGGCTTTTCGTCATCCCAAGCGAGCGAAGACCGCCGATCTCTCTATGCCGCTCGATGACGTTCATGGTAAGGGTATTAATGACACCCAATGCCCCAATAATCACTGCGATAAGGTTCAGAACATCAAAAAGCCGGAATGACCTGCGCATCAGATCGCGGATCTTTTCCTTGAATATCTCCGTGGTCTGTGCGGTCAGGTGGTTTCTGTCTGCGAAACGCTCTTCGATCACCTCTGCAACTGCCTCGACTGAATAGCCCGGGGAAACGCTAAGTGTAAACCTGTCAACGCCACTGTCTGCAAACCAGCGGTGGAGATCATCATATGTTCCAATCACAACCAGCCCCTGACCGGTAAAATCGACAATTTCGGCAGCAACCTCAAAGGCGCGCTCACCGCGCCGGGTCTTCAGCAACACTTCATCACCCTGCTCCAGATTATAACGGTCGGCTACGGAGTTCGATATGAAGATTGCCCCGCCTTCAGCCAGCCGCTGCCAGTTATTTTCGGAGTCTCCCTGTCCGGTCGAAAACTCGATGTCACCCACCTGGCGGTATGTCTCTGGTTCAATTGCGTTGTAGGTGAGGTTCTCACTGCTGCCGCTCGAGCCTGCCTCAACGAGCTGCACGGAGATATATCGAGCCGAAGTCAAAGCTTCAACGCCCGGAACGCTGGCTAACTGCCTGCCAAACGATTCCCGCAGGGGGACGGGAGCACGTACGTACAGGTCGCCGCCTAACGCAGTATCAATCCATTGGGTGATATCCTGTTCAAACGAGTAGGCCAGCGACCCAATACCGATCACCATCGTCAGAGCCACCATTAAGGCAGCTACAGTCAGCGTCGTGCGGCCGACCGACCGCCTGACGTTCGATGAACCCAGCGAACCTTCGCTGTTGTAGATCAGTTTCGAGATTGGGCGAGTAAATTTTTCTAATGCCGTTACAACGAGCGGAACCGTGAGGGTAGCCCCCAGGAGGATAGCAAGCAAGGCCGTGCTGCCCGCCCCGAATACAACCTCCTGCCGCCATGGAACCTGGTAGATTGCCAGGAACCCGCCAACCATGAAAAAGAGTCCGGCAATCCAAACACCGCTGCGTACCCCTTGCCCGCTCCGGCTGCGTGCTCTGAGGGCTTCCAATGGAGAGGTGCGTGAAGCGCTGTAAGCCGGAAGGAAGGCTGCACCCAGGGTAACGCCAACCCCCACCAGCAAGCTTTGCAGCACGCCAGCCAGGGGAAGGGTGATCACCGTCTCACCTCCGGCCGCGATAACACCGCCCATCAACTGTATCAACCCCCTGGACAGCAATATACCTACGAGTAGACCCACGCCCGACCCCAGGGCTGCCAAAATACCTGCTTCCGCCATCACCATCCGGATGATTTGACCACGGCTCATACCGATCGCGCGCAGCATACCGATCTCACGCGTCCGTTCAACAACCGTCATGGAAAACGTGTTATAGATCAGGAAAGCCCCAACGAAGACGGCAATCAACGAGAAGAATGCCAAACCCTGCTGGTAGGTAGACAGCATCATCGGCACCAGCTCACCTCGTGCAGAAGGGTAAATAACCTCAGCTTCACCATCAAGCTCAGCTTCCAGGTTATCCTTCAATGCCTCGAGCTGGCGCGGGTTCTCGGCAGTTTCGGGAGATATGCGCAGACCAATCTCATCCAGCTCGCCTTCGCGCTCGAACAACTCCTGGATAACTTCTAATGGGGCAAAGGCAATGTTCCCATCATTGATGAGAGCCACGCCTTCTTTTGTTAGCAGCCCGGTAATTTCCAGGTGAGCCTCGCCCAGGGGAGTAACAATGACGAGATCATCACCAATACCCAGGTGATTTTCCTCTGCATATTCCTCGGGTAAGACCGTTTCGTAATCCTCGGGATTGGGGAGACGACCGGATGCCAGCTCGTATACCCTGACTTCAGGGTCAAGCTCGGGATCGATCCCATAGAGCTGAATAATAGAGCCAGAAGACACGCCAGTGATTGTGAAATCAAAGCTCGTTCTGCCTGCTTCGCTTGCCAGAATGGTTTGGGTACGGATCGTAGGTGCTGCGACCTCGATAGATTCCACACCCTCTGCCTCTTCCCATATTTCCTCGTTGAAAGCATTTGTGCTCCCCGCTCCGCTTCCCTCAGCGACAACCAGCAGGTTTGCCCTTCCGGCAGCCCGGTCGAACACCTGGCGGATCGATTCAAGGGTGCTGTCATTGGTAATCTGGATCGCCAGCACCACAGCCACACCCAGAACAATACCCAGCATTGTCAGGGCAGTTCTCCAAAGCCGGGTACGCATATTGCGCAGGGCAAGGGAAAAGGGGAGGATGACAGGAAACTTTGAAAGCATGAGAAGTACTGCTTCTAGCCCGGCTAAAGTTCGAGCGAGGCCATCACCTCGACGATCTGGTTCACAGGAATGCCGCCTGTGACGCCGTCGCTCAGACAATGAACAATCTTGCCGTCCTGTAGAAAGACGATCCGGCTGGCATACGAAGCCGCACGCGGGTCGTGGGTGACCATGGCAATGGTTGCACCCAGGTCGCGTGATGTATGGCGAAGGAGCTCGAGAATGGCTGTGCCCGACCGAGAATCCAGGTTGCCGGTAGGTTCGTCGGCAAGAACGATTTCGGGATCGTTGACGAATGCTCGGGCGATCGCCACGCGCTGCTGCTGACCACCCGAAAGCTGGTCGGGACGGTGATCGGCTCGATCCTCTAAACCAACCAGCCGGAGCAGATCATCGATCCGTTCTCGTTTCTGATCGGCCGATTTCCCATCGATCATCACCGGTAAAGCAACGTTTTCTGCCGCGGTAAGGGTGGGCAGCAGGTTGTAGAACTGGAAAATGAAACCCACCTTTTGCCGCCTGACTTTCGTAATCTCGTCGTCGCTGAGCTCCGAAAGAGGTGTCCCTGCCAAAACAACTTCACCAGAAGTAGGCGAATCAAGCCCGCCCAACAGGTGAAGGAGGGTAGACTTTCCCGATCCCGAAGGCCCCATGATAGCGACAAACTCTCCGCGTTCCACATTAAAATCTACACCATCGAGAGCCGAGACCGTTACTTCACCCATGCGGTATTCTTTGGTAACATTTATCGTTTCAAGTACGTTGATATTTCTTTTCATTGTTAAATTAAGCATTCATCGATACGATGCTTGAAAATCTCCAACTGTGTATTTTATCTCTAATAAGACTAGATTGGTAATGATTTTGATAAATGTTATGTAAGAATAAACTGCAAAATTGTACCTTGCGAAGGTCCAGTTTATAAAGCTCTTAACTTTTTCTCGTATCAACCGCTCTTCATCACGCGGACCTTCGCAAGGTACCCTTCGTCTCCAACTACCAGACCCTCACCCTCGACCCCCTATCCGTCTTCTCGACCTCGATCCTACTTGGGAAAGCATCCTTGAGCTCATCGATATGCGTGATCACCAATATCTTCTCGAAATCCTGCGATACCATATTGATCGCCTCGATCAACCGCTGCCTTCCTAAGGTGTCCTGGCTTCCGAAGCCCTCATCGATCACCAGGGTTTGCAAACGTGCTCCTGATCGCTGAGCCAGCACCTCTGAAAGCGCCAGGCGGACAGCAAAATTCACCCGGAACGTCTCCCCACCGGAATTATGAACCAAAATCAATCCCGTTCCAGCGACAAAAGTATGGTTTCCAGGCACGACCAGATCGTACACATAGGGAATAGATGGCTTTACTTTCTCAATTCCAACCACTTCCAAGACTGCCCAATCCTCTAACTGTGAGAGCATTTGTTGGTAAAGCGTCTGAGTACGTATTGGGACGACGCGTGCTCCACAAGGATAGGTCTCGTTATAAGGAACGCGCTTGATACGCTTTTTCTCAGTATGTAACTCCATCTGAAGTAACTTGCACGGAATGCCTTCAAAAGCAGTTCGGCTAGAGTATTTTAAAGAATTGTTGATTATAAAATCTCTCGTATTAACCCCACCACTTAAAGTGATGCGATAGGATTTCTGATTCACCACGCCTCTGCTGGAGGTAGCATCTCCATGCTTCCCTACACATCCCCAGATTCCTGCCTGTCTGCATAGAAATATGGTATCTGTAACAAGCTTGGGGCTTATTGTCGTAATGCCGATCTCGACTTGACCCTTTGCAGGTCGGACACGAATGTGACCATCTCCTGCAATTAAGCTTTTCAAAAAAGCGATTTGTGTACTTCGATTTGCATTAAATATAGGTGAGGGGATATGCTTATGAAAAGCTCCATGCCCAACCATATTTCCAAGGATATGAGCGATTAGTCTTCCACCGGTGAAGGGCCGGTATTGCTCTTTCGGTTTAAACCCGTTAAATCCGGGCTTACTTGCTGCATACCTGGCCATATCCTCCGCAGGTATCTTTACCACAGATTGGCGTGAATGTCCAAATAGCTCATTCGAATAGAGAATGACCCGTTCTGCCATTTCCCCATCACTTCCGGCAGCTATCGTATAAGCTTGCTTGCCAGATCCTTCGGCTACAGCCAATCCCAAGAATTCTGCAAGTGTTTCTCCGTTCGATAAATACCGGTTTATTGTTTGATCTTCTCTAGACCATATCGATTGCTCGTCCCAGTTTAACTTTTTCCGGACCTTTTCCCTTTGGGAAATAAAATCGGATGAAATCCAATCTTTCAAGTCTACGCTCTCTTGATGAATGCCACGGAATACGCTTTGGGGTAAGAACAAAATCGCCTGCTTCTATTTCATCACCGCGTTTCATAGTCAAACCATTCGGTGTCATCACCAGCATACTATGATTAGGAGTCACTGTGACAGAGTACTGTCCGGGGGCAAAGGTAAACCTAAGCATCTCTTCGGGCGCAGGGTGTCGTAGTATACTTTCGGTGGGTAACCATTCTACTTTTCCATTTTCATAGCAAAGTGCATCAAAATTGGCTTCCTGAAACTCATATTCGCCGTCCGTATGGATTGGAGCATGTTCTTGCCAAAGAGACTGTACGGTCTGACATTGAATCAGCCCATCCTTGCGAATATACACCGGTTCAGAACCATCAATTGAATACATTTCATAATCTCGAATACCCGAGGAATCGCTGATCTGGATATCGAGCGTTTCTTTCAGGTCTTCTCTGCGCCGGTCTTTATAGGCAGCCTGGGTAACGAACCGCACCGACATGCCTCCGCTGCTCAAACGCTCCAGGATCGCATTCGCCCGGTTCTCAATTTCAGGCAGTGCCTGCTCGATCAGCAAGGCCGGGACTCCGTCCTTCCCAAATGCGCGCTCGAGCTGCTTGTAGCGTCCTGCCTGGCGAGACTGCTCATCTCGCTGGGCTTCCAGCACCGTGCGGCGAGCTTTAAGATCTTTCAGCACTTCCACTTGCTGCCTGGCCCGGCCCACTTCCATGCGGACCTGGTTCTCCTGCTGCTGGAGCTGCAGCAATGCCAGCTCTGCGGCGTACGAATCGGGTGCTTCTTTTTTAAGCTGATCAAACTCATCAACAGCCTTGCGCAGCTCTGCTTCTTCCCGTTCCACTTCAACCCTCTGTCGAGAAACCTGAGCCTCCAGGTTAGCGATCTCGCGTTCCAGAGGAGTCAGGGTGGCGCGGGCATTCTCCAGCATGCGGAGGTCCGCTTCGGATGCACGTCCATCCATTTCCGCTTTGCGCACCATCTCGTGTGCGCTGACATCATACCCAATTAGCTTCAACTCAGCATCGATCTCTTCCAGGCAGGCACGAGCCCTTGCAGCATAGCTTTCATCCCTGAGTACCCGGCTGACCTCTTCCAGCCGCGGTCTGCCCGAGGCAAGCCAGTCTTCTCGCTGGCGGTTGAGCAGCTCGATGCGGGTGCTCAGGTTGGCCACGATCTGAGTCTGGGTTTTCATTTCGCGTTCCACCTGGGCCAAGAGGCGAATCTCTTTTTCGAGTGAGGCCACTCTCTCGTCTGCCTGCTTCAAATAGGTCTGGTTGTCACGGTAGCGGTTGCCCATCAACGCGCCTTGCTGCTTTAATTCAGCGATCAGCCGCTGGCGGTCTTCTTCCAGCAGAGGCTGCCCGCACAAAGGACAGATTGCTCCACCTGCCTGTGTCAGCCGGTCGATCCGCTCTTTCAGCTCATCCATATCGGTTTTCAAGCGAGGGTTTTCTGCTCTGGCTTCCGCCTGACGCTGGCGGGCTGCCTGCAGCTCCCCATCCAGTTCTGCCCGGCGTGCCCACTGGGCCTCAGAAGCTGCTAATGCCTGGTGAGCCAAAGCGAGCTGAGCTTCAAGAGAAGTGATGTTCCTGGCTGCCTCGACCGCATCCTTTTCCTGGGCTGCCAGCGTCTCCGATTCCTGGCGAAGCCGAGCGCGCTCGGTGTTGATCTCGTTCAGCGGCTCCTGGCGCCGGTTCTGCCCATCTCGGAAGCGTGCTGCCGTCGACTCCCAGGCCTCCAGGTCACTGCGGGCTTTCTGCCAGGCGGTATAAGCTGCCTCGATCTCAACCGCTTTGCCAAGCTTTTCAACATAATCGTTCTTCTCTGCTTTCCTTACTCCAAGCAGTTCTTCCCACTCTGACAGCATCTTGCGGTCACCGTCCAGACGCCGTACCATCGTCTCAACCTGCTTTGAACGCTCTTCAAGGAGCGCCTCCAGCTTGCGAATACTATCCAGCGCAGTCTCCTGGGCAGCCCTTGCCGCTGATAACCGAACCAACTCTGATTCAGTCTGCGCCAGCCGCTCACGACGGGATGATTCCTCGGCCAGCTCTCGTTTGATATCCCCCAGGGATGCATCGATAGCAATAATTTCGGCTTCAACTGTCCTGCGCCGTTCTCCGGCTCTCTGGCGGTACTCTTCCCAGGTATCCAACCCCAAAATGCTGCTCAAAATTCGCTTGCGGTCCGCCGGACGCTGCTGTGTAAACTGGTCCGCTTTGCCCTGCAGGAAGAAGGAAGCATTCACAAATGTCTCGTAATTAAGCGAAAGCATCGCCTCGATCCGAGACTGAGTTTCACGAATCGACCGTTCTGAAAGTGTTTTCCAGGGCTTGTAGCGTTTTGCTGGCGGTCCATCTTCTTTTATCGCTCTCACAAAGCTTCCCATACTTTTTTCACTAATTTGGAACTCAAGCATGGAAGTTTTGCCGCGCGGCAGGGTTCGTTGGACTCTGTAGATACCGCCTTCGTAGGCAAAGATCAGGCTGACCTCGGCTGCATTTGCCTGAGAATGAATAACCGATTCATCCCGCTTGCGTGCCTGCCCAAACAGGACCCACGTGATTGCATCCAGCAGCGACGACTTCCCAGCTCCGTTCTGACCCGAGATACAGGCCAAGTCGATGGAGGTAAAATCGATATCCACCGGCTCGCGGTAAGAAAGAAAACCGGAAAGTGAGAGGTGCAGAGGGATCATAATTCGTACCCGCTTTCCTGGAAAGATAGATGTGAGAACATTTGTTTGACATTATAACAAAGGAAGGTAATGAGGATACAAGGAAACAAGTATACAGATAGACAGGTGGACTAGTAACAGGATACCAGCCCCAGGGGCTTTGTATACGAGCCGGAGCTTTAGCTCCGTGGCTGTCAGGGTTCCTGGTCCTGTGTGTCCACCAGGATAAAAAGCGGCCGGTCTAGCCGGCCGCTTTTTGTTCGAATGGTTATCGTTTAGCTCACCCAATGGCTAGTTTCTTATTTCTTCTTATTATTTGTTGTGTTAGACGCCTGTTTAAGTGCTGCATCGGCTGTGATCAACCCTGCGCCGGTCGCATCATCACCCCAGCATACTTCTGTTGGTCCAACGTTGGGATCAACAATATTGCGGCAGCCAGCTCCAAGTGGAATTGCAGCACTTTCAAGCTTCGCCTCGGCAGCAATAGCTGATAAAGTTGAATCTTGCTGTGCCATCAAAGCCACAATTCCTGCCACGTGCGGAGAAGCCATGGAGGTGCCACCCAGGTAGTAATAGGACATCTGCCCGCTGTTGACCTGGTATGGACCGACCACCCAGGAACCCGGAGCAGCAACATCAAGATCCTGCCCCTCTAGTTCTCGGCTGGAGAAGTCGGTGATGTAGAAATCTTCTACATTCGTTGGATCGACTACATCTAGCGTTCGCCACCAACTTCCTGCTGCAGTCCACTCACCAATCCAACCAGAGGCTGCTACTGAAATAACCGGTTCGTACGCGCCCGGGTACCCCATGCCTGCTTCGCCTTCATTGCCAGCGGAAGCGACGATGATGACACCCTGTCCAATCGCGTAATCGATGGCAGCTTTTTCCATGGCATCCAGTTCAGGACCACCCAGGCTCATGTTGATCACGACCGGGTAATCTTTGAGAGGCCCGGCCTTAAGGTCACCAACGTATTCGATACCGCGAGCAACCACCGATGACCAGCCGGAGCCGTTCTGGTTGAGGACTTTGACCGGGATGATGGTCGCCATCGGCGCAACACCGTTGATCGGCGTGCCAAGCAGACTGTATCCCAGGATGGAGGAGGTCACGTGCGAGCCGTGCGAGTTTTGGTCGTGCTCCCATTTGTTTGGCTGTGAGGAAACCGTGCCTACCTCGCCGCCCCCGCCGCCAAAGGCAATTGCATATTCTTCTGCAATCCGTTCTTCAGGGAAATAACTGCGCCAGGAGTCGAGCAGGCCGGTATCCAGGACAGCTACATAAATGCCGGTCCCATCCAATTCAACTGTACGACCAGCACCAAGATCCGTCACATTGACAGCATCCATATCCCAGGTACTGAGGCCGTTTGCAAAATTATCTGCAGCCACAAGGTCTACCGGCGCACCAGTGCGCTCGGCATCCGGATTGGCGGCTGCTACAAACGGCAGGGCTTGAATGGCAGCCAGGCTGGAAGCAGGCACCTGCAGGGTAAGGGCGTCAAGTTCATAAATCGTGTCGCGTACCTTACCGTAGTTTCCAAGCTCCTTGAGTATCTGGTTGGTAATGTCAGTATTCAACAATACGTTGATACCGATCAGAGTGTCTTCTGTAGCAGCTAGAACTGTTGAAACACTGCCTAAAAGAATTGCAAGGATGACGAATGATCGAAAGATGGTGTTTTTCATAATTCTCCTCGTAATTTGGTTAAGGTGTACCGAAAAGGTCTACCTGAAAAGGAGAGGCAAACAGTAAAAGCATCGATGTACTCCTTTTTGGAGACACGGGAAATAGAGCAGGTTGATTTATCCGCCAGTGCTTCTATTTCCCCACACTAAATTGACAAATATTCGGGTGAGCAACCACAGTTACAAAGGAATTATACCGAAAACCTTGGGTTTTTGTAATCCGCCAAATCTATACGGGAGCATTACAAACTTTTCGTGCTCCCATCTATACCAGAATTTATGTTTCTGGTGATCCTGGTGAGAGAATATCCTTTGCCAGGTTACGCAGCGCCTCGCTCTCTTCTGCTGATGTATGGTTGGCCTTCCAGTAAATATCGAGCAGTTCCAGTGGAGTCAGGCTGCCGACCGACCGGTCT
>Ga0105092_10000404_pt1 | contig 22186 bp, 20 predicted proteins | sample PPLLak2March2015_FD_87021 | JGI IMG/M metagenome (GOLD analysis project Ga0105092, IMG submission 87021) | Freshwater sediment microbial communities from Prairie Pothole Lake near Jamestown, North Dakota, USA - PPLs Lake P7 Core (1) Depth... | ecosystem: Environmental > Aquatic > Freshwater >... | reverse complement strand
TTACCTGTTGCCGGCAGTGGCGCAGACACGCGGAGCGATTCCCGCCCTCCGGCTGATAATTGCCGGCCGATCCTTTGACGCGGCCCTCGGGGCACGATATGCGAAGCTGATCTCCGACCTCGGACTGGCCGACATAGTGCGTTTCGAAAACCGCTTTATAGAAACAGCTGAAGTGGAGACGTTATTTGCGGCCGCCGACCTGGTTGTGTTGCCTTACATCCGCATTGACCAGAGCGGAGTGCTCTTCCTTGCCTATACCTTCGGCAAACCGGTCCTGGCGACCTCCATCGGGGGGCTGCCTGAGCTGGTGCGCGAAGGCTTAACGGGATACCTGGTGCAGCCGGGAAACGTCCGGGCACTGAGTGAGGGGATACTCAGGGCGTGGGCGGAACGCGACCGTTTGCCGAAGATGGGGTCAAACGCTCGCGAGTTGATCGAGGAAGAGTACACCTGGGAACGACAGGCGGATATTACTGTGGACGCCTATCTCTCCCTTCTGGACGGCGGCCATGACGCGGCCGGCGTCCATGGTCCCGCTGGCGCTGCCCGCCCTGCCCGTGATGATGCCGGTGGAACCCGTCCGTCCTCGGTTCCCTAGCCTGAACACCCTCCGTTTTCTTCCTCGCCGCTGGTTGAATCCCGCCCTCGTCAATCCTCCCGATCACGTCCAACAGTTCAGGAAACGCCTCGACGGTGAAGTCTGCCCCAACCTGGTCTTTGCCGAAGAAACCATAGTTGCAGTAAACGCTAAAGGCGCCGGCCGCGTGGGCCATCTCGATGTCCGGACTGTGGTCGCCCACCACCAGGATTTCGCTCGCCGAGACCTGGAAGTGTTCCATCAGGAAGTGGAGAGCGGCCGGGTCGGGCTTCAGGTTCGGGAAAGTATCTCCGCCCGCAACGTAATCGAATCGCCCGTCCAGCCCGTTCTGTCGGAGAAGTCCGTGCACGAGTTCCGTCGGCTTGTTTGACACGATTGCAAGGCGCGCGTTGAGACGCGGAAGCGTCTCTGCAACGCCGGGGTAGAGGGGGGCAGTGCTGCCGTCCGGTGTGTAGAACTCCATGATCGTCGAATGAGCGGTCTCCGGCACAACTGGGGAATCGCGGAAGACCCGCTCAGCGAGAACCTTCACGCCGTTCCCGACCATCGCCACTACTCGGTCAAAGTCCAGCGGCCCGAGTTCAAAAGAGGCCCGAGCACGATTTACGGCATTAACGATGTCTGCTCGAGTGTCAAACAGCGTGCCGTCCAGATCAAAGACGATAACTTTTATTGACATAGTATCTACAGGCCGGGGCCGCTAACCCGCGGATACCCACGGATATCACGCGGATAATACGCGGATCGATCCGCGTTATCCGCGTATTATCCGCGTCTTATCCGCGGGTTAGCGGCGGCAATGTTGCACCCTCCATCACAGCGCGTATGGAATCTGGAAGATGCAGAAATAGCCAAAGACGAGGAAGGCCAGCAGCAATCCGACGGCAAAAATCCAGTGCGGCTTCAGGATGCGTTTCGCTTCCTCGGACAGCAGCCGCGGCATGATGACATAAAGTCCTACCATGACCAGCAGCGCTTGCAGCGGAGTGAGGAGCAGCCCATCGGTAATCGCTCCCAGCTTCACGAGCAGGACCGGCTTCAGACCATACGTGAAGACAATGATCATGTTCGTGAGGAAAAAGAAGACCAGGAATATCCGAAACTGGGTCTTCCATTGCAGTTTCTTGAAACCAGGCAAGCAGATCCGGCACGCGTCCGCCAGAAGCCGCGGCCAGCCGGCCAGTTGGCCGATTTGAGTGCTGATCAAAGCCGCCGCTCCCGAAACCAGAAACAGCAACCCGCCTATCTCTCCCCATCGTGACGAGAAGATGGTCGACAACGTGAAAGCCACTTGTTCGCCCTCAGGGGCCAACCTGCGAGGCCCGAGAACGCCTGCGCCGGCAAGCAGGAAACTCAGCGTGACCAGGACCCCGATAGACATCGCGATTGTTGCGTCCGTGTAAACGACCCGGCACCAGCCTTTGATTCTCTCCGCCGCCCCCCGATCCAGTTTGGCCAAGGTTTCCACATCCGCCGGCTGGCCCTGGCTTCGTCCCGCCGCCGCTCCGTACCCGGCCCCCAGAACCCAGTAGCTGTACCAGACCTGGCTTGCGAAGCCGCCGGCTGCCCAGCCGAACAGCGGCAGAATTTCACGCCAGGGATTCGTCGTGAAATGGCCGGTCTGGACCGCCCAGTCGGGCACACGCGGCATTTGCGGCAGGAAGCCGCGGATCAAGGCGCTGAAGCCCGGGAAGACGGTGATGGCAACGTAGAGCACTCCCAACACGATCACCCCCACGCATAGCGTCATCACGAGCTTGAGATGTTCGAAGACGCCGGACCAGACAACAATTAGAGCGAAAATCGTGACGGCCCAGCCGCCGAAATAGGGGCTTATAGGAATGAGCGCGTTGACAAAAACTCCGGCAGCTGAAGCCAGGGAGCCGATCGAGATGATGGCGGCCAGGAACTGCGCGACGAGGACAATCCAGACGACCCAATGTGACGGGCCGGGGACCCGGTCGAACATGTCCATCATGCCTTCGCCCGTGCACACCGTATACCTGGCGCCGCTCATCCCGATCCAGTACTTCAGAAAGATGGCGGCAACAATCGCCCAGGCAACGGAAGTGCCGAAGACCGCGCCATTTCGCGTGGAGAGAATCACCTCGCCGGACCCGATGTATTCGGCGCACCAGACAAAGGCGGGTCCTACCAGCGCCAGGATCGCCAGTCCCCGGGGCGGCGTGGATATTCCGAATGAGCCCCTGTTTTCCTGCTCGCTCACAGTCTCCATATCAAATCCCCCCAAAGCAGAAGTCAGGAGTCAGAAGTCAGGAGTCAGAATGGAGATACCTGTGATTCTGCCCTTCGCTTCTTTTATTCTGACTTCTGACTCCTGACTTCTGACTCCTGCTTTTGGCTACGGTTCTTCCAACTTCAAAATCTTGTCTACCGCGACATCTGCTACTTTCTGCACCTGGCCGCCGGGCCATCGGACCTCGACCGATTGAATGCTGGTTTCGCCGGCCAGTCCATAATGGAGTCGCCTCTCGCTTGACGACATGAATCCCACGCTCGGGTTGACGTGGTTGAACAGCTTTCGCCCGGCGCCCGTCGTTACCTTCACCTCCGCCCCAATCGCGTCTCGGTTGCTCTTTTTCCCGACCAGGTCCACCCTGAGCCAGTGATTGCCATTTCCCCCCGAATTGATCAGGATGCGCGGCTTCTCGTTTAAAGAAGTGACGACCAGGTCCTGAAACCCGTCTTCATTCAAGTCTACAAGCGCGGAGCCTCGCTGGAAACCCATGTGCAGGAAATCGGGACCCAACTGATCAGACACATCAACGAAGCTCTCCCCGTTCACGTTTTGAAACATCGTGTCGTGCTGAGCGGCGTTCGGCGGGAAGTAATCGACATCCCCGTTCGAAGAGTAAATGTCTTTCCATCCGTCGTTGTTGTAATCGATGAAAGCGTTGCTCCATCCTGAAAAACGTCGGCTCAGGCGCTCAATTCCCGAAGTGGGTGAAATGTACTGGAAAAGTTGACCCGCTTCGTTCTGGAAGAGTGCGTGGATCTGGGTCTGCAGATTGCTGTAATAGATGTCGACCCAGCCGTCGTTGTTGAAATCTTTGGCGTCGCAACCCATTCCCGATACAGTGATCCCTTGGTCGTTGTAAGCGACTCCGTACATCAATCCCTCTTCCGAGAATTTCCCACCGCCTTGATTTATGTAGAGGAAGTTCCTCTCCGTATCGTTTGCCACAAAGACGTCCTGTCGCCCATCCCGGTTGAAATCGGCAATCGATATGCCCATTCCCTTGCCAAGCGCGGTCGAGAAGCCCGAGCTCTGGGTGACGTCCTGAAACTTGCCGCCGCCCAGGTTCCGATAGAGATTATGGGGGACGGCTCGGTAGGTGCGAGGGTGACAGTAGGAATCGTCCTTGCCGTCGCGAACGCAGCGCACATCTGCCTTCGGGTTCCAGTACGTGTATTGCGAGACGATCAGGTCGAGCAGCCCGTCATTGTCATAGTCGAAAAACGCCGCGCAGACGCTGAGCAAGTCCGCCGGTTTCTTGTCCAGCCCCGACGCGCCAGTGACATCCGAAAACGTCCCGTTTCGATTGTTGTGATAGAGGGCGTTACGGCCGGCGTTGCAGATGAACAAGTCGGTAAAGCCGTCGTTGTCATAGTCGGCTGCCGCAACCCCAAACGCGAAGTCGAGGTCGGATCCCAGCAAGCCGGCCTTCTCGGTGACGTCCTCGAATACCTCACCGGCGTTATGCCGGAGGAGGCAGTTGTGGAACGAGGCGTCGATGCGCTTCAGCTCGGGCAGCTTTGCCCCATTAGTGAAGAAAAGGTCCTGCTTTCCGTCGTTGTCGTAGTCGAGGACCGCGATGCCTCCACACATCGGCTGCGGGAAGTACTTCCGCCCGTGAAAATCATTGTTCGAGCGATAGCTGAAATTCGAGAGCCCAGCAATGTCCTTGAAGGTGATTGAGGAACTGGCGGCCGGGGCCCGCAAGGCAGTGAAGGGGAGCAGCAGGAAAACCAGAAGGAGGAGGGACAGAAACGCTGAGCGTGCTGACTGGCGGCTGATTCTCAACAACCGAACCCTTTCTCCAGATTTGAGAAGATTGGATTATAGGCCGCAGCGGGGGACTCAATCAACCGCGCTTGGCATTCTAATAATTGAAGGGCAGGGGGATTTCCTGAAAAAATGAGGGACGATGATCCAGCCATTCTTGAACGTTTACCCGTCGTTCGATGATTCGAATTTCATTGCGGCAAACGCGACCGTAATCGGTGACGTCACTCTCGGCCGCAGCGCCAGCATCTGGTTCGGTGTCGTCGCTAGAGGGGATGTGAACTGGATAAAGATCGGGGAAGAGACCAACATCCAGGACAACAGCGTTATTCATGTGACTAACGGGACCGGGCCTACGTTGCTCGGACGGGGCGTCACCGTCGGGCACTCGGTCGTTCTCCATGGATGCACCGTCGAGGACAACGTCCTCATCGGGATTGGGTCGGTGGTCCTCGACGAAGTGATCATCGGGCGGGATTCGATCATTGGGGCAAGGAGCCTGCTGACTCCCGGCACCCGGATTCCGCCCCGATCATTGGTGAAGGGAAGCCCGGGGCGTGTGGTGCGCGAATTGAAAGACGAAGAAGTTGCGACGATCAGGAAGTACGCCGAGCACTATCTTCGCTACAGCGCTATCTACCTGGGTCGCGAGACGCCGGAGAGAAACCCGTTTTATGAGCGATAGGATTGTTGTGGACGAAACGGACGAAGTGGACGACGTGGACAAAATGCACTGAAAGAAGTCCCCAGGGCGTCCACCTGGTTCACTTCGTCCATGGGTTCCTACCTCATCGCGACCCGCTGAACGGTCATGGCTGCCGTTCTCCGCGGCTGAAGGCCCCAGCGCGCGTCCCAGCCCCGGACATCCACGTGCACAAAAGGACCGTGCCACTTGTCGGTGCTGTACCCGCCGAGCCCCCCAAGGAGTTCCCGGTAGCGCTCGCTCTGGTCCATCCCCGCCACGATCGAAGTAACGACCTCCGCATCCTGCCGGTTGATTCGCCCGTCGCCGTTCAGGTCGTCCATGATGCCGTCTCGAGGGTTCTCGTCGACGAAAATGTCAGCTGCGTAGCCAAACTGGTGCGTGCTGTAGCGCACATTTTTGAGATAAGCGTTATAGGCCGGAGTCCGGTAGCCGCTCATGACATGCAACGAACTGACGGAATGCCCCAGCCGGTTCAGCTCTTCAACGATCATTTCGAGTTTCAGCAACAATCGTTCATTCACAACCAGGTACTTTGGGAAAGTGGTGCGTTGCTTGCAGACGAACTGACCCAGCTGAAAGTGCGGAGTGAGGAAGACGTCTTTATTCGCTTCTGTCACTTCCACCAGCCCCTTGGGCGGCAGGTAAATCGGATTGTTCTTAAACGGCTTCTTTGGGTAGGAGCCAATCGGATAACCATTGATCGAACTGCGGCTGGCGCGATGAGGCATCATCACCAACCCCTCGAGTGTAATCGATGATTTCAGGCTGTTTCTGACGACGACCGGGTAAATCCCCGGAAGGGTGGGCGCTTTCCAGGACCAGCGGCCAACTCCAGTCTGGAGGAGGGTTCCGCTCGACGCCTGGGCCTCAAAGCTGTCATTCGGATCTTGTGCAACTGCCTCGAATGACAGTTCCTCGCCGGGCATTACGAGTGCCGAACTGGTTGTGAAGGGGGATTCAACGTCCTTGTAACGGATGGAAAAAGCAGCCCTTGTCGACGGCTCTTGTACCGTCTGGGGTGCCGGCGCGGGGGTAAGAGTGGATGAAATCGGGCGATCCTCCGCCCTGGTCGACAGCGCAGGCAATGCCCACGACAGGCTGAGCGCTGTCAAAATAGGTACCACCATCAATCCGGTTTCTAAATATCGTCGTGTCGTCATAACCCTAAGATCGATAAGCTCCTTTAAGAATTTCTCCACAAGAAGTCAAATCTCGTTCTTCATTCCATTCTGACTTCTGACTCCTGACTCCTTTGTCCCTTCATCACTCGAAGATCTGTTGGCAAACGCGCTTGGCCTCTCCCGACTTCGCGACCTGCGCGGGCATCGCTCTCAACAGCCTCTTGTCTTCATCGTAAAGATCGTCCCTAAAGGACACGGTTTTATCGTCTTGCACCCATGCCGTCCAATACAGAATATAAACGGGTAACGGCCGGGGTATTTTTATAGTCTCTTCCGTCAGGTCTTCTCCGGTTTGCTCGACGTTGTCCGTAATCTTCTCCGCCAGCTTCTCCCGCGTCCAGTCGGGGCTGTCTTTTAGGATCCATTCGGCTAGATCGACCGGTCTGGATACCCGAACGCAACCGTGGCTGAAGTCCCGCTTGGTCCTTTTGAATAGCTGCTCGTTCGGCGTGTCATGCAGGTAAACGTCGAACTGGTTCGGGAACATAAACTTAATTCGACCCAGCGAATTCTCGTCTCCCGGTTTCTGTCGAAACCGATATTCCAAGTTGTCCGAATCAACGCTCATCCATTCTATAGACGAAGCATCTACGGCTTCGTTTCCTTCCGGGGGAAGCACCTCGATTTCGTTCCTCGTCAGGTAATCAGGATCGGTTTGCAGCCTGGGCAGTACTTCCTCTTTGACGATACTGTCCGGCAGGTTCCAGGACGGGTTGAGGACGAAGTACGTCATGCGGTCGCTGAAAAGCGGAGTCGGCTTGAACTCCTTGCCCACCACTACCGGCATCGTGATGGCCAGTTTGTCGTCCTCGAAACCGTTCAATTCAAAGGCGGGTACGTTCACCAGGATGTAGCGGCGCCCCAGATCCTGCGGCAGCCAACGCCAACGCTCCAGGTTGATTTCGATCTGGTGGACACGATCCTGGACTGATACATTCATCGCCGCGAGCGTGGCCGGATCCAGTTTTCCCGTCTCGGTCAGCCCATGGCGGCGCTGGAAATGCTTGAGTCCGGACAGCAGTTCGCGCGGTCCTATCGCTGCCCCTCGCGCCGGCGGCTGGACATCGCCCGTATCGAGCAACCGATTTGCCAACTCGCCCGTGGTGCTGTCTCGGTTTAGCGGCGCCCAGCCCCCCCGCTCTGCAATCTCCCGGTACTGACGCAGTGCCTGCTTGAGCTCCTGGTACTGGGCATGTCGCGGGAGCAGGCTGGCCAGCGTCTGCTTCAACTGCTCGGGATTACTCACTTTCAAGAGCACATCATCAACCTGGGCAGGGTCTCGTCGGTCGACGTCCCATTTCGGCCGGGCATACCCGTTTCGGAGGTGCGAGCCGTACGTCATCAAGGCGTAAGTGACGGTCAGCTCGAGCTCCGCCGTGCGGACCGCCCTTTTCCCTCGATCGAGCTCGGTCTTCTCGTAAGCTGACTCGTACCCCCGTCGAATGGCGTTCAGGTGATAGTTGCCGGGGTTTAGCCCCTCTTCGTCGGCACGGCACAGGTAGCTGACCACGTCTTGGACCGACAGGTGCTGGTCGCCGGTCCAAAGCGGCTTGTACTCCCGCTCCGAGTAAAACCGTTGCAGCATCTTCCATACCCGGGGGCTGTGCTTGACGCCCTCCGTGACATACTTCGGCGCCGTTTTTGACGAGGCTTCCTGCCTGATGGCTGAACGAACTTCGTCGGCTGACGGTGGAGAAAATCGGTTACAACTGGCGAGGAAAAGAACCAGGACAACGAGGACGCTAACGGAAGCAATTCGTGGCATCTAAACGTAAGAGGGCATTGAATATCTAAGGTTGCAGAATGCGCGAAAAAAACAGGGGCAAAGGGGCGAAGGGGCAAAGGGGCAAAGGGGAGGAGGGGAGAAGGGAAGGAGGGGCGAAGGGAAGAAGGGAAGAAGGGGCGGAGGGGAATCTCGGCGGCGGTTGAGTGACTCGCCGTTTTGTGGCGCGCCACTTAACCGCCGCTGAGATTCCCCTCCGCCCCTTCGCCCTTCGCCCCTTCGCCCCTGTGCCCCTTTTCAGACCGTTTTCTTAGTACGAGGCTTCAAAAAAGGCCCGAGATCGGCTCGTTTAGTTGGATCAAACAGCGGAGCCCAGAGATCGCCGATCCGGCAGAGGCGCGGCCGGATGTTGTCGATTCGGAAATCCTCGATTTTCAGTCCCCGGGTGATTTCTTCCCAACTCACAGGCGCCGACACGGTCGCCTGCGGTTTAGGCCGGACGGAATAGACGGAGGCCAACGTGCGTCCCCAGGCGTTCTGGTTGTAATCGACCAGGACGTGGTTTCGCGGTCGCTTCGCAACTCGATATTCGGCAGTTATCAGGTCGGGTTTCAGCTGTGCGACGCTCTTCGCGAAGCTTTTGGCAAATTCCCAAACCTGCTTTTGCAAGGGGCCGCGGTGGATCGGCACGTAGATGTGGATGCCGCGGGAACCGGTCGTCTTGGCAAGGTTGGGGAAACCGAGCGAATCGAGCAGTTGATGGACGAATTTCGCCGTTTCCAGCACTTGTTCAAACCCGGCGCCTTCGGTCGGGTCGAGGTCGAAATGCAGGTAATCCGGTCGATTGATGTCGTCGCACCGCGCATACCACTGGTTCAGATCAATGCACCCGAGATTGATCAGCCATAGGAGAGAAGAGAGCTCGCCGACGACAGGGAAATCGATGATGTTTCCCGAATCATGGTCGATCGAACAGATACTGATCCATTTCGGACGGGGAGACGGCGCTCGCTTCATGAAGAAGAAGTCGCCGGCTATCCCGTGCGGGTACCGCTTCATGACCATGGCCCGGCCTTTAACATGGGGCAAGAGGTAAGGCGAGACGTCCAGATAATACTGAAGAAGGTCCCTTTTGGTGATTCCCAGACCAGGCCAGAACACTTTTCGGAGGTTGGTCAGCTTGACTTTGCGGCCATCTATCTCCAATTCGGCCTGCGCAGCCTCAGCGGGGATTTGAAGCGGGGGCTCGGCGTAAGCGACCCCATGGCCCGGGTCTCGACAGGATTTGTCTCTGGGAGATTTGTTTCTCATCGGCGTCGCTCGGGAAAGGTCTTCCTCCATTATAAGGGCGCGTCGCTGGACGGCCGGATCCGACGCCCGGGACGCCTCAACTGTTATACTGGTAACTGACTTCTTTTCGCTTTTTCCATGGGCTTTTGGGAACTCCTTACAAATACAAAACGCAACCTCACCCAGGCGATTGTTCCGACGAGGACCTTCGAGGATGTGATCCTGCCTGTGCGGACGCTTCGTTCGCTCGAGTACGCCTTGACGCAGATCGAGAAGCACGAGCTCATCTTCAACCACTGGGGGCTCGGAGAACGACACACGGACGGGCTCGGGCTGGCCTTCGCTTTTGCCGGTCCCCCTGGTACCGGGAAGACGATCTGTGCCGAAGCGCTGGCTAATGCCTTGGGCAAGAAGCTTCTGATCGTGCGCTACTCCGAGCTCGAGTCGATGTGGGTCGGCGAGACGGGCAAGAACGTCGTGTCGCTGTTTCGGGCGGCGGCCGAGCAGGATGCGGTTCTTTTCTTTGATGAAGCGGATGCGATAGCCTCGCGGCGATTTGTTTCGCTGAGCTACGGCTATGAGCGCGAAGCGAATGCGGTCGTGAACGTGTTGCTGAGCGAGCTCGAACATTTTCCCGGCGTCACCATCTTCGCCACCAACCTGGCTGCGAACTTCGATCCGGCTTTCGAACGCCGGATCCGAACTCATATCCTGTTCGAATTGCCCACGGCCGCCGAGCGTGAGCTGATCTGGAAGGTGCAACTGCACGCCGAGCGGACGCCGCTCGGTGCCGATGTCGTTTTCCGCAGCCTGGCGGAGCGCTACGAAGTGAGCGGCGGAGACATCAAGAACGCGGTTTTAAAGGCCGCGCAGATGGCCAGCATGGAGCCGGGCGAAGATCGCGACAAGAGGATTCATCAACGCCACTTCGAAGCCGGCATGCAGGAAGTGCTGGCGGGCAAACGCGTCATGGAACAGTCACTCTTCGACGGCGGGAACGGGGCGTCCGCCCTGTCGGGACTCGCTCCGCTTCAAAGCCTGTTGAAGGGTCAGGAAGAGCTTAAGGGCGAATTAGAGGCTTTTGACACTCGGTTGCAGGGAGTCAGCGAGGAGATCGAAGGGCTGAAGAGGTCACTAGCCACCGGGCGACGTCTGGAGTTGATCCTCTTTGTCCTGGTTTTGTTGATCGCCCTGGCCGCGCTGGCGCGGACGTTTTTGTGACGCCATCTAACAGAGCCGCTTGCGGCTCTGTTAGAACTCATGCCGACCCTATCTTTACAAATCTTTACACCCGTCTGACAACTCTTCATATACGCGCAAGGCGCACTTCCGTATTACTTAATGTGAGAAACAACAGAATTCAGCGAGGAGGCAAGATGAGAGCCAAGACAGTTGTGGTTACAGCAGCATTATTAGTTGCCGGTTGTGCCGGGGCGTTAGCTCAAGGCGGCGGCCCACCCGAGGGTTTTGGGGGAAGGCAGATGTTCGGCCGGATGTTCCGGAACCTGGACCTGACGGACCAGCAGAAGACGGAAATCAAGAAGATCCTGGACGCCGAGCGCTCCATCATGCAGCCGGTTCACGAACAGCTGCGCGAGAACCGCGAAGCTCTGAACACGGCAACCAAAGACGGGCAGTTCAATGAAGGCGAAGTGACCAGATTGGCCGAGAAGCAGGGCGACCTGATGGCGCAGGTGATTGTCTCCCGTGAGCGGGTGCAGTCTCAGATCTGGCAGATCCTGACTCCCGAGCAGCGGGACAAGCTGGCCAAGTTTCGTGAAAAGGGCCATGGAGGCGCCAGGCCGGACGGCAATGCGCCCATGGGATTCCAACGCGGCTTCAGAAGAAGCCGGTAATCGATTCGACACCAGGTGACCGGGAGAATAACACGCTATTCTCCCGGTCGCACGTAACGCCTCTCCCTCACCACACGCACCGCGGCCGGCTCAGGCTGGATTTCCGTCCCGTATTGCCGCGCCCAAACCTGAGTAAACTCCGAGCCCAGCAGCAAAATCATCGAAGAGTAATACACCCAGACAAACACGATAGCCAGAGAAGCGGCTGCTCCGTACGCGCTCACCGGATCGCTGTTTCCGAGATACAAGCCGATCAACAGCTTGCCGACCACGAAAAGCAACGCTGTTGCGAATCCGCCAATCCCAACGTCTGTCCAGGAAATAACGGCGTCGGGAAGAAACTTGAAAATCGCCGCAAAGAGGATCGTGAGGACCACGAGGGAGAGGGTCAGGTTCATCCCCTCGAGGAACACCGACGATAATCCGTCAGGCAAGAAGCGGGATAGGGCATTCCCGAAGGCGGACACCAGCGTGCTGATGACAAGCGAGACCATAAGGATGAAAGCCAAGGCCAGGATCATCCCGAACGACAAGAGACGTTTGGTCATGAAGTTCCGCCACCCGCCGCTGGCAGGATCGGGCTGCACCTCCCAAGTCTGGTTCAGCGCAGCCTGCAACTGAACGAAAGCGCCGCTTGCACCGAAGATCAAAGCGGCCAGCCCCAGGATGGTGGCCACCTTTCCGCCGGTGCCCGGCCGATCGGCGTTACTGATCATCGTCTTGATCTGTTCCGTGCCTTGACTGCCGATGAGCGCGCCCATCTGGTTTTCGAGCCTTCCCTGAAAGTCCTTCGGATCCAAGACGGTCCCGGCAAGCATGATGACCAGGACAAGCAACGGCGGCAGGGAGAAAACGGTGTAGTAGGCGAGGGCTGCGGCCATTGTTGGGCAGTCATCCTCGAGAAACTCGTCGATCGTGCTCTTTAGGATTGAAAAAACAGACTTCGACATAACGCTTTGGTCGAGGGTAAAACGGGCCTGATATGATTCTAGCGCTTTGCCGCGCGGATCCTCAACGGAACCGAGTTAAGTGAGCTTCTCGGGCGTGGGCGCATGCCCGATCAATTGGAGAATACTGTAGAAGAGATGCTTGAAGAATTCGACAGCTTCGGGGTCGGCCCGGTGCATGCTCCACAAATATGGGGCAAGCCCGACCTGGGCCAGGCCGATATAGGCAACAATCAGCTGGCCTACAGCAATGTAACCGACGGCAAGCTGTGCTAAAGCGAGCGGAGCAATCATCATCTGGCCGATTCCGCCCACGAGGCCAAGTCCAAACTGACCAATCGCCACGCCGCCGACTGCAAACTGTCCAATGGCGATCACGCCTTTAGCCACTCTCAACCGGCCCTGCGCGTTCCGTCCGAAGGCGATATGGACGAGGGGATAGCCGAAGATTCGCGGCCCGATCTCCTTATCGACGCCCCATCCCTTCCAAACGAGACGCGCCGGGTAAGGTGCCCCGCAATGGGGACAACTGACAGCCTGGTCGCTCACCTGGCCCCCGCACTCACGGCATTCGTACAGTGACATTCGCGGCAGATGGTAACACGGCCGGCGGGCGGAAACACATCCGACCGATCGGACTGATCCGTCCGATTCTTTGAAAGGGGCTGCGCTCTTCACTGAATAAGAACAACTTAGGACGCAGCAAGAGATGGTCTATCATAGAGAAACAGTTATGACGACAGATCGGCAGCCCTATCTAAGAATCATGCGCGCCTGTGAGGGTCTCCCGGTGGACTCGACTCCTGTCTGGTTCATGCGCCAGGCGGGAAGGTACATGGAAGAGTACCGGCGGCTCAGGGAAAGATACTCGATGCTCGAGCTCTGCCGGACACCCGAACTGGCTGCCGAAGTCACTCTGCAGCCGATCAAGCGCTTTGACCTGGATGCAGCGATTATTTTCGCCGATATCCTCTTGCCGCTCGGAGCTCTAGGGGTGCCTTTTCATTTTGCAAAGGGCGAGGGTCCGGTCCTCGAGAAACCGGTTCGGGAACCGGGCGACGTGGAACGCCTGGAGACGGTCGATGCCGAAGAGCGCCTCGCTTTCGTGTACAAGGCCATCGAGCTGGTCCGGGGAAGTCTGGAACCCGATGTTGCCTTGATCGGCTTTGCCGGCGCCCCTTTCACCGTCGCCAGCTACTTAATCGAGGGAGGGCATTCCCGCCATTTCGTCCAGACAAAACTGTTCATGTACGAACAGCCGGAAGCCTGGCACGCTCTCATGAGCAAGCTGTCGGACGTGACTCTGCGGTACCTGTTGAGGCAGGCAAAGGCGGGGGCCCAGCTGATTCAGCTGTTTGACAGCTGGGTGGGAATCCTGACCCGGCATGATTACGTCGAATACGTGATGCCTTACTCGGCGCGCATTCTCCAGGGAATACAGCAGTCCGGTATCCCGACGGTCCACTTTGGAACCGGGACCGGATCCATGCTGGACCTCATGAAGCGCACCGGCGGAACGGTGCTGGGAGTCGACTGGAGAGTCGATCTGAATGACGTGTGGGCATCACTTGGCGACAAGACCCCGCTCCAGGGGAACCTCGATCCGGTCGTCCTGCTTGGCTCCGCCAACAGCGTGCAGCAGGCGGTGCTCCGAATTCTGGATCAGACACGAGGCCGGCCTCACATCTTCAACCTGGGCCATGGCATCCTGCCTGAGACTCCACTGGAGAACGTCGAGATCGCGATACAGCAGGTCAGAAAATGGGCCGAAACGAACAGGGAAAGGTGAACCCGATGGGCGGAGATCAGGCGACACCCGCAAAGCCGGCCGTTTTACTGATGGCTTACGGAGGTCCTACTTCAGTCGCCGAGGTGGAGCCTTACGTGATGGACGTCCGCGGCGGCCGGCCGCTTGCGCCGGCTTTGGTCGAGGAGATCAAGGAGAGGTACCGCAAGATCGGCGGCCGGTCGCCTCTTCTCGCCATCACTCAAAGACAGGCCATGGCGCTGGAAGACGAATTGGAGCGCAACGGAATTCCGGCACAGGTGTTTGTCGGCATGCGTCACTGGTTCCCTTACATTCGGGATGCCGTGCAGGCGATCGCGGGAAGCGGGAGTACCAGGGTCATCGCTATCTGCATGGCCCCTCATTACTCGAAGCTGAGCGTCGAAGCGTATTTTTCGCAGTATCAGGCCGCGGTCAAGGATCTGGGTCGGGAGTTGGAGACCGCGTACGTGCGGGAATGGCACACGCGGCCCGAGCTCGTGCGCGCTTACGCGAACAAAGTGTCCGAGGCGGTGAAGCGCTTTTCTGAGGCGGAACGCCGCGACCTGGAAGTCCTTTTTACGGCTCACAGTCTACCCGAAAGCCGCTTGGGCCCTGACGATCCTTATGACAGTCAGCAGCGGGAGACGGCCACCCGGGTGGCCGAGAGAGTGGGCAACCTGAAGTGGAGCTTCGCGTACCAGAGCCAGGGTTACAGCAACGACAGCTGGCTCGGACCGCGTGTCGAAGACAGGCTCCGGGAGTTTGCCCAAGCCGGTGTCCGCAACGTTCTGATCGTCCCGACGGGCTTCCTTTGCGATCACGTTGAAATCCTTTACGACGTCGATATTGCCTTTAAGGAGCTGGCGACCAGCTTGGGCATGCGCCTTGAACGTTCGGCCTCGCTGAACGATGATCCCCTGCTCATCAAGGCTCTGGCCGCCCTGGTCGACGCCGCGGTTCGCAAGTGAACACCTTTGCTGATCGTGCGCGAAATTACTCAAGCGCCAACCAGGATCGATTATCATGAGTCGCGGCTTTCGGAAGGAAGGCCGGGACGCGCATTTGGCCCAGGCGATCAAGTGCCTGAGCCTTTTGCGTCCTTTCTCCATCTAACAAGGGAAGGCATTGTATGCGCATGTTATCGCTCGTGGTTCTACTGTCTGTCTTGATGACTCCTTTCGCGGCGGGCCAGCAGATGGCTACGCCGCCCGAGAAGGGGTCATGTGAAGAACTGACAGTGAAGTACAAGCTGCCGAAGGAAGTCGGCAAACGAAAGGGTCCGGACCGCTTGAAATGGGAAGACGTGGACAGAACTCTGACGGACATCCGTGAGAATCTGCAGGGCAGGGAGTGCCAGTTCACGTTCAGCGGACTTTTCCACGTCAAGACCAAGAAGGATCAGGTGCTTTACTTCCCGCTCACCAACAATGTCTTGAGAACGGTTTCAGAAGGTGCTCTCCAGGGGCTCCAGGTCTTCAGCATGGAAGGGAAACCGCTTGGTCAGTATGACAGCCGCGTTCCGCATGAGAAAAGCGGCGGCGGGCTGGCCAAAAGGAGTTACACTCTGTTTTCGTTCCAGTTTAAAAGCCCGAACGGCGAGTTCGAGTCGGTTGGCGGGCGACTTCTCCTGGACGAGTATCTCGTCAAATGGGACGACATAAAGGACAAGGTCGCGATCACGACCAAGTAACGAAGTGAATATCGTGTATTTCAGCAGAAAGACGACGGTTGCATCGCTGGGAAGAACGCTCGCGCTGTGCCTGGTCGCCTTTCTGCTTTTTTCCTCCGCGCCGTTGGCCGTCTGGGCCGACACGACTCAGGATGAAAAGCGCGTGGAGGACAGTGCCTCGGTTGCCATTCCGGCTGAAACGAAGATCAAGGTCCGGCTGGAAGAGAAACTGAGCACCCGGCGCAACCGGAATGGAGACGTTTTTTACGCCGAGATTCTGCAGGATGTGCCAGTGGCCCATGGACTGGCCGTTCCTCAAGGCACCCAGGTTGTCGGCCGCGTCGCCCATTCACGCCGAGCCGGGCGGATTGCGGGCAAGGCCGAGCTCAAGCTCGATTTTGATGCGCTGCAGTTTCGCAACGGCATCAAGGCTCCGATTCAAGGGGTCCTGGTTTCGGTGGCCTCCAAACCTGCGAACGTCAAGAAGCCTCAGACGATCGAAGCCGACGGAAACAGGAGTCGGGATCTCAGTTCAGTCGGTGTTGTGACCGGTGTGGGAACGTTGATTGGCAGTATCAAGGGTGGGGCCAAGGGCGCGGTCATTGGCGCCGGGGCAGGTGCCGTCATAGGACTCGCCGGGATCCTGGCCGGCCGTGGCCGGGACTTGGACCTCGATGCCGAAACCGAAATCACCATTCGTCTGACCACCGCTGCCGTAGTCCCCAGCCACGCCTTGAAAGTAGTGCCGTAGAGGCGGAGCGAGGTGGGGCCTGCCACCTTACCCTACTCTTCCCTCAAGCGATCTCGGAGTCTTGGCACATCTCTCTTTCGGAGTGCGGCGGCCATGGCCCTGGACTTTATACGCATCTCGGGACCACCGCGGTTCTTAATATGGAGTGCGGCGGCAGAAGGACTCCGACGCTTTACCAGGAGTCCTGGCGACGCCGCTTTGGATCCCCCGCGGAGCGGGAGGGTTGGCTGAAACGATGTTTCGTGCCTCAATTGCTGGTGTCCGATCAGTACGTTCAGCACTTTCGTTTCAGCCAGCCCTCCCGCTCCGCGGGGGATCCAAAGCGGCGTCGCCAGGACTCCTGATAAAGCACCGGAGTCCTTCTGCCGCCGCACTCCATATTAAGAACCGCGTCGTCCCGAGATGCGTATGAAATGCTGGGCCATGGCCACCGCACTCCGAAAGAGTTGACTGGCAGCTGTACACGGGCTCGCGAGTCAAATGAACGGCTCGCTCCCCTCTCGCACAAACTCACCTAAATAGAATCGGATTCCTCCGGCCTTTCCGCGTCTCCACAAACCGAGGGAAGGTAGCTACTTACCAACCGGGAACTGCTGTATTCCGCAACGAAAAGATCAGTTTGTAACATTGCTAAGATTAGTATAGATTAATGCCAATTAACACGGCTCTCTTAACACGGCGGTTCGGGAAAGGAAGGTCTGTCATGGTGATGAAAAGACGGAAGAGGAGGAGTTCCCTTGAAGTAAAGAAATTGCAGGACCATTTCCTGCGCGCGGTCCAGCAGGAAGGAAAGATTTCCCTGTCCGGGCTAATCGAGAAGTACGGCGCTGAGGTGGACGTTAAGAATAGCCCCAGCGACAAGAATCTGGTGAAACGCCAGATGGACCAGCTGGCGTCCGAGGGGGAGATTGAATTTCACCGGGCGGGAAGGGAACTCATTGCCCAAATGCCCAGAGAGCCTGAAAAGGGCGAGGAAGCCGAAGAGCAGACGCCGCCGGTTTTGGCCGAAGGCTGGCGGTCGGCGACTGACCTTGCCGTGATCCGAGCCTTTGCAGTTCAGCTCGAAGAGTTTTCGAGGACACTTCAGGAGCAGATTTCCACGCTCGTCCGGATGGTTGAAAAAGCGTCGCGCTAATCGCACCTCATGTCGAAGACGTGAGATCGGTAGCCATCCAGGAGTACGTGAAGACCCGGCGAGTCGATTTCGGCACTCGAGCGGGTATATTTCTCGCCGTTCAGCTCATCAGTAATCTCGCACGTAGCACGAGCGAGATCTGCCTTGAGCGTCACTCGTGCCTGGCTCCAGTTGGGACTGAAGTTTACCGTCACCACTTTGGAGCGCCCGGCTGTTTTCCACCGATACGCGATAATGTTCGAGTACGTGTCGTCGCCGTTGCTCCGCGGTTCAAGCAACTCCCATTGGCCATCTAAGAATAAAGGCTGACGTGAGATCTTGAGCACTTTCTCGTAGTAGCTCTGCAGGTCCTCATCAACCTCTTCGGGTGTTACCCTCTTGAGTTGAACCGGAACCTTCCGGCGGCGTCCTTCGATCTGGCCGTAGTGATACATCTTCATGCCCGGAAGCGTTGCCATCAGGACTATCGATGCCTCCAACCGCTTCCGGTCAAGAATATCGGCACTGCGCGGCTCGTCATGGTTTTCGAGGAACCGGACAAGCTTCGACTGAAAACTGATGTCACCGAGAAGATGGAGAGACAGGTCGCGCGCAGGGGAGTGTCTGAGGCGATCGTACAACACCTTGTCATAGACAAAGTCAAAACCAAGCTGTTGGAGCTTCCACTCCGTCTCCCAATAAGCTTCCGCAATCCACAGAAGGTTGCCCGTCCCGGAGATGAGATCGCCCCAGAATTCGGTGACCGGCTCGGAGCATCTCAGGGACTCTCCCCAGGTCTTCCTGCAGATTTCATTCATCACGAGCATGGCCATGTCGCAGCGGAGTCCGTGGCATCGAGTCGAGAGGTCCTTCACGACCCGGGTGAGCGCCGCCCGAGTGCCGGCATTGAAGAGGTTCAGCTGCAGCGTGTCGTGCCACGGAGGGAAGAATGGATCCCGGCCCTTTGCGATGTACGTGGTCTGTCCCCGGGAAGTGACGGGGACATAGAAGGACGGGTTCGATTGATATTCTTCTTCCGTCGCGGTCACGTATCTGTCGGGGTTTTTCTTGGCCCAGGAGAAGTCGATGCCGGTGTGATTCGGAATAAAGTCGAGGATGAGGCCCATGCCTCTTCGCTCGAGCTGTCCGCGCGCCTTTTCCAGGTCCTCCCAGTTGCCGATGAGGTCATCCGGCTGATAGGCGGCAACCGAGTAGGGAGACCCGGCGATGTCTTCCGGGGACCAGTCGGGAAGAGCCGCGCCGTACGCCTGGTGCAGTTCTTCGGCCTGCCGGGCGATGGCCCGGCCGATCTTGCTGCGGCGCCATATTCCCATGAGCCACACGTAATCGAACCCCAGCTTCTTGAGCTTGTCCCATTCCCGGGTCGGCACATTCCCCAGGTTTATCGGCTTCCCGTACTTTGCGGACAACTCCCCGAGCCAGATCAGAGTGTTGATTTCATATAGGTTTGGCATAGGCGGTTGTTTTTGAAAAGTCGATGATACCACCGGCCGAACGAGGACTCCAACGAGTCGACCGGTTGGGATGGGGCGAAAATGAACATTCCCGCAAGCTGTTTACTCTGCTAGAGTAATGTGCCAGCAAAAAGGAGTGTGACATGCTGAAACGAAGTGCCGTCCTGTGCTTATTTATCCTGCTGTTGTGCCCGGTCCTTAGGGCTCAGAACGCCGATAAGCTGAAAGATGAGTGCGAGCGGGCAGCGAACGCCGCTGAAGTCCTGAACGAAATCATGAAGACGCCGGATCAGTCCATCCCTCAAGGGCTGCTGGCCCGGTCGTACGCGATGGCAATCATACCTCACGTGGTCAAAGGCGCCCTGGGAGTTGGCGGGCGTCACGGCAAGGGGCTAATAGCGACCCGTCAGGCTTCAGGGAAATGGGGCACGCCTTCGTTCGTCGACCTGAGTGGCGGAAGTTTCGGTCTCCAGATCGGGGTGTCGGCAACTGATCTGATCCTGGTTTTCACCGATCGGGCAGGGCTTAAAGGCCTGCTGTCCGGGAAAATGAAGTTTGGAGTCGATGCGGCCGCAGCCGCGGGCCCTGTGGGAAGGACCGCTGAGGCTTCGACGGATGTAAAACTGAAATCGGCGATCTACTCCTACTCCCGGAGCAAGGGCCTGTTCGCCGGGGTTTCCTTGGACGGAGCCGTGCTCGGTATTGATGACAGCGCGAATCACAAGGTCTACGGAATCGGTGTTACGGGTACTAACATCCTGATCGACAACAAAGTCAAAGCGAATCCCGTGGTAACCCCGTTCATCGAATCGCTGACGAAAAACGCGCCGCAGAGAACGAAGTAGACGCACTCAGCGGACGTTAGAACGCGTTACAGAGCCGCGCACGGAGCGGAAGGCTGCGCAAGCGTTTTTGGCGGAGCAGCCTTCCGCTCCGTGCGCGGCTCGCGTTCTAACGTCCGCTGAGTGCGTGCCCTATAACCGATTGTGGCTTTCCCCGCTTCGCACCCCTGCGGATCACGCATGGTAAAATTGGCGTTAAGTGACTGATATCTCTTCGTACGCCCTCGCGATTATTGTAGCTGTCGGTGTGTTCGGAGGACTCCTGTCCGTCCTCCGGTTCTTCCAGGTCCGGCGTCTCCGCCTCGCCGCCCGTGCCATAGACAGCCTGGAAGGCCGGACCATCAAGGACTACCGGAAAGCCGACGGAAAAGAACTGGAGTCTGAGGAAGAAGAGGTCTACAAGGCTCGAGCTCTCTACGGCATTCCTTACCTGGCGTGGATCCTGACATCGCTGGTCATTCCGGTTGCCTTCTGCATCCTGTTCTCCGAAAACCTGCTTCCGCCTTTTGGCGTCCCGGACGTGGGCGATCATACCTGGTTCACGTACCGGGCCCCGACGAGTTTCGTGAGTGGCAGCGTTGCGTTCAGAAGACACCAGGTCCTTGTCGATAAGAACAAGGTGGTGGCACCGGGCGAGCCTGAGCTTATCCATGAAGCCCTGAGTGAGAGGCATCGAGTCGACCCGGCCGAAGCGGGCGGGACGATATTGATGCTCACCATCTTCTGCGCGATCCTCCTCTACCACATCAACATCCTTTACCCTACGAGCACAGAAAAGAACCGTAATCTCATACTCATCTACGTCGTGTGCCTCGTGGTATTGGCGACGGCCAAGATCTCGCTTTTCTACAGCTTGTTCTCCCCGTACCTGATCCCGATTCCCTGGGGCGGCATGATCATCGCGATTTTCCTCAATCGGCGAATTGTCCCATTGATCATGCTCATCACGCTCATTTTTGTCTCGATGGCCTCGGGCTTCGATTTTCGGCTATTTCTGGTTTTGCTTGCTGGCGGTCTGCTGCCCGGCGCCTGGGTCCGGCGCGCCCGCAGACGTAATGAGGTCCTGCTGGAGTCGGTCGTTCTCGGCGTTGTAATGGTCGTGGTTTATCTCTCCTATTCGATGCTCAGCGGAGGAGAGTTTGCGCTGTTGTCGGCTCAAACTGTGGCCAGTTTTCTGAACGGCATCGTGTCGGGCCTCATGGTTCTGATCTTCCTGCCGTTTCTCGAGATCATGCTCGACCTGGCTTCGCCCTTTAAGCTGATGGAGTTGTTGGATCTCGACACGCCTGTTCTTAAGGAATTTTTCTTTAAGGCGCCTGGGACCTACCAGCATTCAATGGCGGTCGCGAATATTGCTGAGACTGTCGCGAACGAGATAGGAGCGAATGGTCTGCTCGTCCGCGTGGGCGCCTATTACCACGATATCGGGAAGATGTTTAACCCGGCCTACTTTATCGAAAACCAGGCCGAAGGCAAGAACCCGCACGACGAGCTCGGGCCGGTCGCTTCCGCGGCCGTGGTACGTTCACATGTCATCCTCGGCATTCGACTGGCAAGGGAGATTGGACTTCCAAGGTCAGTCATAGACTTCATCCCGGAGCATCACGGCACCTCGACTATCGACTACTTCTATTACAAGTCGAAGCAGCTTGATTCGGAGATTAAGTCGGAGAAGATTTTCAAGTACCCGGGGCCGAAGCCGCAGAGCAAGGAAACCGCGATTGTCATGATCGTCGATTCCGTGGAAGCCGCTTTTCGAGTGGTGCCGTCCCGCGACGAAGATAGTATCCGAGAGCTGGTCACCAAGATTGCCAATCGGAAGATGGAACGGGGAGAGCTTGACCGATCAGGCCTGACGATCGGGGAACTGAAGAAGATTACCGACACGCTGACTCACATTCTCAAGAGCAGCACCCATCAGCGGATCGCCTATCCTGAGAAGACGGAAGCGACTGAGAGCCATTCGGAGGAACGCAAGGAGACGTCCGTCTATCCCGGCCGGTTCGGGCAGAGGTCGTAGTCTTCTTAGTTCCTGGCCTTAGCCGAGGCTGGAGTCGCGTTACAGAGCCGCGCACGCAGCGGAGGGTGTTGAAAAAGCCCTTTAGGATATGGAGTGCGGCGACTGGTCGCCGCTTTGAGAATTTTGGATCTCCTGGTCCTTCAATAGATTCCAAAAATCCTAAAGCGGTGACCAGTCACCGCACTCCATATCCTAAAGGGCTTTTTCAGCACCCACACG
>Ga0105092_10000403_pt1 | contig 22195 bp, 26 predicted proteins | sample PPLLak2March2015_FD_87021 | JGI IMG/M metagenome (GOLD analysis project Ga0105092, IMG submission 87021) | Freshwater sediment microbial communities from Prairie Pothole Lake near Jamestown, North Dakota, USA - PPLs Lake P7 Core (1) Depth... | ecosystem: Environmental > Aquatic > Freshwater >... | reverse complement strand
GGGGCACGGCGGCCCGCTTCGAGGATCCGCTCCAGGTCCGATTCCGCGAGCGGTTCGTTGCCGTATTCCTTGGTGGCTCGCCGCGATGTGATCGCATCCCATGTCTCCATGGGGCGCAACCTAGCCCGCCCCGAAACCATTCAGACCGGGACCACCTCGACCGGGATCCCGTTGAGGACGGCGTTACCCGAGACCGAGTCCATGGAGCCAGTGGAGAGGCGGTTGGTGTTGACCCCGGGTCTTTCGGCGGCCACCGAGAGAGCCGAGCCCTCGAGGTCATGGCCCCAGCCGTGGGGCAGGCTGACCACGCCAGGCATGATCGAGTCGGTGACCTCGACCGGGACGGTGAGTGTCCCCGCCGTCGACGACACCTTGACCCGCGCATCGCCGCTCAGACCAAGCCGTTGTGCATCCTCATCGCTGATCTGAAGGGTGCACCGCTCCTTCCCCTTGACCAACACATCGATGTTGTGCATCCACGAGTTGTTGGACCGGATGTGCCTCCGCCCGATGAGGAGGAAGCCGCCGTTGGGCATACGGGCCGCCGAGTCGCGGAGTCTCGGAACGTCCGCCAACAGATACTCGGGCGCCAGCTCGACCTTCCCCGAAGGGGTGCACAGGTCTCCGGGCAGGCGAGAGTGGAGCGGGCCGAGATCGACTCCGTGCGGCGCATCCTTCAGGCGCTCCAGGGTCAACCCATCCGGGTCGGCCCCGTAGCCATCTCCGTAAGGGCCGGTGCGGACCAGGAAGTCGAGCATCCTCTCCGGCCCCCTGAGAGGATCATCGCCGTCTCCGGTTGTCGCCGAGAAGATCTCTTCGGGATCGCGCCCGTGGATCGACGATTGAGAGTTGCCAACCGCCGAGCCGACCGTCATCCCGAAAACGCCGTCATCCAATGCGTCCAAATCGGCGTCGCTCCCCTGCCCGGACACCGCTGCCCCAAGCCGGAGCAGCACCTGCCATTCGTCGGGGGTGCCTTCGGGCAGCGGGAACAGCGGGGGCGAGTAGTTGGCCACGTTGCGCACTGCTAGTTGATTGAAGGCGAAGTCGTAATGGGGGCGCCGGAGCGGGGAGGCGCCGGGAAGGATGACGTCGGCGTGACGGGATGTCTCGTTGAGGTAGATGTCGACGGACAACATGAAGTCGAGGCCGCCTAGCGCCGCATCGAGGCGATCGCTGGAGGGTGTGGAGAGGATGGGGTTCCCGGCGATTGTGACCAGGGCGCGGATCTGCCCCGGACCCGGCTCCAGCATCTCGTCTGCCATCGTCGACACCGGGAGCTCTCCCCTTACCTCGGGGAGTCCCTTGACCCGACTCTGCCATCTCCCCACCTGGAACCCGCGGGGCGATCTCGGCTGCTCGTGGGCGGCGTGGGAGAACATTGCCCCGCCGGGTCGGTCCAGGTTCCCGGTGAGGACGTTGAGGACGTCGACCATCCAGGATGCCATCGTCCCGAACTCGGCGGTGTGGGTGCCGATCCGGCCGTAGACAGCGGCCGAGTCGGCGCCGGCGAGCTCTCTCGCCAGCCGCCGAATCCGGTCCGGGTCGACGCCGGTCGTATCGGCGACTATCTCGGGCGTGAAGGGATCCACGGCCGCCGCCAACTCGTCGACGCCGGCGACATGTGGCCCCAGGTGGCCCGGATCGATCAGACCTTCGTCGAAGAGCACGTTGGCCAGGGCGAATAGGAACAGGGCATCGGCGCCGGGCCGGATGAAGACGTGCTCGTCTGCGGCGTCGGCAGTCCGGGTCCGCCGCGGATCCACTACGACCACCTTGCCTCCGCGCTCCCGGATCGCCTGGAGACGACCCGGCCAATCGGGTGCGGTTGCCAGACTCCCGTTCGACTCGTACGGGTTGGCGCCCAGCATGAGCAAGTATGAGGTGCGGTCGATGTCGGGGACCGGGATCAGGTCGGGGTGGCCGAACATGAGACCGGACGAGACGTGCTTCGGCATCTGGTCGACCGTGGCGGCGCTGAAGATGCTGTTGGACCCGAGCATCTTGAGGAAGACCCTCGGGTAGAGGGTTCCCGACATGGAGTGGACGTTGGGATTCCCCAGGTAGACGCCCACGGAGCTGTTCCCGTGCTCGGCGATGATCGGCAACAGGCGGGCTTCGATCAGGGCGAATGCCTCGTCCCATGTCGCCGGCTCATGGACGCCATCTCGCTTGATCAGAGGGGTGCGGACCCGGTCCGGGTCCTCGTCGATCTTGCCCAGTGTCGAGCCCTTGGGGCAGATGAACCCGTGGCTGAACACGTCGTCACGGTCGCCCCTGATCCTGACGATCTTCTCTTCCTGATGGGTGACCTCGAGACCACAGGTCGCCTCACACAGTGGGCAGGTCCTGAAGTCGATCGAGTTGGTCATCTGGCGGCGACCATCTCCTCGTCGGCGCGGTCCCGCACCACCGGCAGGGGGGGCTCGATGCGGACATCGCGTCGGGTGAGCCTTTCCCCGCAATGAGCGCAGTGGGTTACCGCCTGCGCCTCGTTGCCACAGCTGACATGGACGACCTTCTGCCGCTCACTCCCGGCGGGTGGCTTCCATCGCTCCCCATAGCTCCACAGGGTCATCAGCACATCGAAGAGGTCCTTGCCCTGTTCGGTGAGCCGATACTCGTACCGGGGAGGGCGATCCTGATAGAGCCGGGTCTCCAGCATCTCGTTGGCAACGAGTCGCTCGAGTCGGTCGGTCAGGACGTTGCGGGCAATGCCGAGGTCATTGACGAACTCGTCGAACCGGCGCACCCCTAGGAAGGCGTCACGCAAGATGAGGATCGTCCACGAATCGTTGACCATCTCGACGGTGTTGGCCACGGCGCACTCGAGGTGTTGAAGCGACTTGCGGGACATGGATTCACCCTAGCGAGTTTCGAGTTGCAATGCACTACTGGCTTGGGTACGGTTGTGAGTAGCTATTCGAAACTCACGACAGAGTGCTCGATGAACAGGAGGCGTGTATGCGATTCTTCAAGAGCCTGCGGAGGAAGCGGCGTCAGCCCAACCCACCCTTCTACTTCCTCGAGCTGGACCTCCCCTTCGAGGACGTGATGGCCGACCTGGTCTACCCCTCCCCCGACCTGGTCTGATCGGCCCCGGCCACCTCGTCGAGAAACCAGTCGAGCATCCTTTCCAGCGCCGGCTGGGACTCGACCTCCCGATAACAGCTCTCCTCGATGAGCCGATCGGGGTCCTGACTGGCCGCGATCAACTCCTGGGCGCCTCCCTCCTCCCGGCACCACGAGGCGAGTAGCTCGCCGGACATCTCAGGATGAAATTGGACGGCGAGTCCCCGACCGGTGCGAAAGGACTGGACACCGGACTCGTTCCGCGCCAGCTCGACGGCACCGTCGGGCACCGTGAACTCATCGTGATGGAACTGGAACCACGGGCCTTCGGCAATCTGCTCTGTAGCCGAGCCGACGTCCGTCCATCCGTACTCCGGTCTGGCCGCAGGGCTGACTGTCCCGCCGAGGGCAGCTGACATCGCCTGGGCCCCGAAGCAGATTCCGAGCATGGGAACCCCGGTAGCAAGGCGGCTGCGGATGAATTCGAGCTCGGGGCCGAGCCATCCCTGAACCCGGTCTTCGTAGACAGACCAAGGGGACCCCATCAGCACCACGAGATCGTATGGGTCGTCGGGAAAGGTGGCGATCACCGCCGGGTCACGAATGTCCTCCACCACTACGAAGGGAACGAGGGTGGCGCCGCGCTTCTCCAGATGGGACCCCACCCGCTCCGGTGTGGACAGGGGATCATGTTCGACCACGAGTGCTCGCACGGGCCTGCAGGGTAACGACAGTCACAAACAGGTCTGTTGCAGCAAGATGTCCATTGATACTGTGTCGAGGCGAGTGACCGACCTTCCCTACGCCCGCGTCCGCTTCCTCTGGCCTGACCATCTGGGACTGGCCCGGGGCAAATACCTCTCGGCGACCCGCGCCGCCGAAGGCTCGAACCACTGTGTTGCACTGTTCTCCCTCCAGCTGAACCGGGAGATGATCCCCTTTCCGGGGGCGCATCATGAGAGCTTCCCCGACGTCGAAGCGCGCTTCGATACCGATGCCATCAGACCGGGCTGGGAGAAGGACACCGGAGTCGTGGTCGCTTCGATCACGAAAGAGGGCGTGCCAATCGAACTCGCTCCTCGATCGATCCTGGAGCGTGTCATCGGCGAATGGAGGTCCGCCGGGTTCAACCCGATGGTCGGGCTCGAGCTGGAGGCGTTCCTGTTCGAGCCCGATGGGGACCAGGCCTGGAACCCGATCCACACCCCGGGGTCGTATGTGTACGGGACCGGGACCGCGGTCGACCCGAGCGGGACCATCGAAGAGATCATGCAGACCGCCCACGAGATGGGCATCGAGCTGGAGTCGGTCAACTCCGAGTACGACGACGGCCAGTTCGAGCTAACCCTCCGCTACGGAGAGGCGCTGAAAGCAGCCGACGATGCCTTCCTGTTCAAGGTCATGGCCCGAGAGGTGGCGGCGAAGCGCGGGTACTTGCTCGCCTTCATGGGCAAACCGATCACGGATCGGGGTGGGAGCGGGATCCACGTCAACTTCTCACTGCTCGACGACCAGGGCGAGAACGCCCTCGCCGACCCGTCTGCGGCGAACGGTCTGAGCGTCCTGGCTCGACACTGCATCGCCGGCATCGTTCACGATCACGTCTCGATGTCCGCGCTGGTGGCCCCGACCGTCAACGCCTACAAACGGCTCCGTCCCGGCTCGCTAAATGGGTTCTTCGCCAACTGGGGGCTTGATCACCGCGGGGTGGCGCTCCGCGTGCCGCCCGCTCGAGGCAGCGCCACCAGGCTGGAGCACAGACTCGCCGACGGCGCGGCCGGGCTTCACTTGGCCACGGCCGCCACTCTGGTGGCGGCGTTGCGCGGGGTGACCAAGGGCTTGGAGTGTCCGCCGGCCGAGACACAGGACTGCATCACCGGCGCAGATGCCGACGTGACGGTCCCCCCAGACTTGGGGGCAGCTCTCGATGCTCTGGAGAACGACAAGGACTTCGTGGAGGCCTTCTCACCGGCGTACGTGGAGGGGTTCCTCGCCGTGAAACGGGCGGAGTGGGAGCGATTCAGACAGCACACGACCGACTGGGAGATCGCCGAATACCTCGCGTACTACTGATACGACTACCAATGGGCGGTTGGTGGGGACCGGCGGGTGTCAGAAGGTCAAGAAGCGGGACGAACCGGGCGGGGTGGGGCTATTGCTCGCCGAGGGAGGCGGGAGCGGGTTTCCAGGTCCGTCCCACATTCTTGACTTTCCAAGGCCGCCCTCATACCCCGAGCGGCCGAACTTCAAACAACTTTTCCCCGGACGCGACGATGCCCGGGCCTTGAAGGACCCGGGCATCGAGGCAGTGCTTCTTCAGGCGAGGATCTTGGCCTTCTGAGCCGCGAATTCCTCGGCGGTGATGGTCCCTGCATCACGCAGGCGAGCCAGCTTCTCCAACTCGTCGGCAGATGAGGCTCCGCCGCTCGAAGCCGACACCTGCTGGATGTACTCTCTCTGCGCCTGCTCCTGCTGGACCGCCATCGCCATTGCACGCTCTTGCATCGAGCCGCCACGGGCGATCAGATAGATCAACACCCCGAGCCAGGGCAGGATCACCACGAAGATCGTCCAGAACGCCTTCCCCCAGCCGCTCAAGTCTTGGCTGCGGAAGATGTCAGAGAAGATCGTGATGAGTAGCCAGATCCACGCAAAGAACAGGAAGAACCAGAGCATGCTCCAGAACAGATCCATTAAGGGCACGACGCCACCTTTCTAGTTTTGTTGGCTCTTGCAGACGGCCAACTATTCAGTCTGAGGCGATGCTACAGCTTTCGACATGCCCACAATCGCCTAGATCGGGTGAATACTCTTGGTGGGCGGTCGTTGAGAATCGGCCCAAACCAATCAGGAGGAATAGATGACGGAGCGAGAAACTAGTGGCTGGGCGGTCGGTTGGGCCACATTTGCCGCCCTGATGATGATCATGATCGGCTTCTGGCATGCCATCGCCGGTCTCGTCGCCTTGTTCGAGGACCAGTTCTATGTAGTTGGTCAGGAATATGTATTCCAGCTGGACGTCACTACCTGGGGCTGGATTCACCTGATCCTGGGCATAGTGGTGATCCTCGCCGGAGTGGGACTGTTCAGCGGTGCGGTCTGGGCCAGGACCATCGGTGTGATCCTGGCTGTGGTCAGCGCCGTGGCAGCATTTGCCTGGCTTCCCTACTATCCGATCTGGGGCGCGCTGATCGCCGCCTCGGCCATCTTCGTCATCTGGGCGTTGACGGCTCACGGCCGGGACATCGTGAAGGGCGTCTGACCGAACTTTGACCATCACTAGCGACACGACGACGGACAGGTCCGTGCCACGCAAGTGGATCGCGGTCCTGCTCGTCGTCGTGTCGTCGATTTTCGTGCTGATCTCGGCGGTGGCGGTGTGGGCGCATCGCACGATCTTCGACACGGACGTCTTCATGGCGACCATCGAGCCCGCCCTGGAGGACCCCCAATTCACCGCATCCCTCGGTGACTACCTCACCGATGAGATCACCGGAGCCCTCGCCCTGGAGGAGCGGCTACAGGAGCCGTTGGCGAACCTCGACGCCTTCCTCACCTCGGCATTGTTCGGGTTGCTCGGCATCGACGAGGGAACGCTCGGCTTCCTCGGTCAAATAGACCGACCGACTCTGGCCGCCCTGGCCGGCCCAATCGCCGATGAGCTCAACGGGCGAATCGAGATGAGGGTGGACCAGGTGATGGAGTCGAACGCCATGCAAGAGCTCATCCCGGAAGTGGTGAGGCGGGCCCACCAGGGGGCGACGGCCCTGATCGCCGGAGACATCGAAGAGACGCCCAACATCTCCATCGTGGAAGGCGAGGTTCGGCTCAACACGTTGCCCATCATCGCCCGGGTGTTGCAGGAGGTCATCGGGGAACTGCGGGACGTGCTGCCCGATGTGAACGTTCCGGATGCGATTTCCGATCGGGTACCCGAGGCGGTTGCCCAGTTCAAGGAGTCGCTGGGAGACCGGGTTCCCGACGACTTCGGGCAGATCGCACTGATGTCCGAGGAACGGCTGAACGCGGCCCAGGCGACCGCCGACCGAATCGACCGCTGGGTATGGGGCATCGTGATCCTCACCATCATCCTGATCGTCGTCACGATGTTCGTGTCGCAGACCCGTCGCCGCACCGGCATCCAACTCGGGATCGGTGTCGCAGTGGCTTTTGTCGTTTCAGCCGCAGTGCTCAACCGTGTCGAGTCTGCGCTGGTAGCCGAGATCGCCAACCCGGTTGCGGGAGAGACTGCCGCCGCTTTGTTCGGTCACCTCCTCTCCGGTCTGCGCACCGGGATAATCGCCGTGATACTGATTTCGGCCGTCATCGCCCTGGTGCTCTATCTGGTGGGCCGACCTCAGTGGGTCACCACCACAGGCGAGAAGATAAGCACAGTCGTGCCTGGCAGTTCGGAGACGGGTGGCGTCAACAGATGGATCGCCGGTCACTACGACCTGCTCAGAATCGCAGCGGTCGCTATTGCCCTGCTCGCCCTCTTCCTCATCGGATTCGGGATCGTCGCCCTCCTCGTCATCGGCGCCCTGCTCGCCCTCATCTTGTGGTGGCTGGCACAGGCTCGGGACGCGGCATCCCCGCTACCTGAGGTACCTGGCCCCGTATCTGGGCCTACCGAGACATAGAAGAACGAACACGCGTCGGCCGCCGTTTCTCTGTCGACGTGAGCCCACATATGAGCCTACGTACCTCAGGTAAGCTGACGCATCTCCCCGTCCACCACCAGTTGGTCGACGATGCCCACCACGACGGCGCGGATGGCGCCGTGGTCGAGGCCCAGTATCTGACGGGCAGAGCTTCCCTCGTCGAGTATCAGCACGGTGTCACCCACTCCGGCGTCGACCACATCAACAGCGATGGTGTAACCCGACGGCTTGCCGTTCACGTCCTCGACGTCGCAGAGGAGAAGCCGATGCTCGTCGAGGAGCGGGATGTTGATCGTCGAGATCACCGTCCCGGCAACTCGCCCCACCTTCATTCTTCCTCCTCGACATGGACATCGTCGACGATCCCGACGATGGCATGGTCGACCGGGACAAACCTCTCAGGCAACGCCTCGGCCGCCTCACGGGAAGCGACGAAATAGACCAACTCGCCGGGCCCGGCCATCGACACGGCGTCGGCTGCGACCAGTGTCTCGCCCTCGGGCCGGCTCCCCTTGTCGAGCGGCTGCACGATGAGAAATCGAATCCCCTCGAGACCTGGCGCCTTCTCGGTCGCTACCACGCTGCCCAGGACACGGCCCAACTGCATCTCACTGTCCCCCGGTGGGCGGCGCCGACAAGCGGTTCAGGAATCGGAGCTCGGTGCGGAGGTTTTCGGCCATCTCCCCATGAAGTTGGGCGACGAGATCGAAGCGGAACAGGGCGTCATGGCCCTCCGCTCTTTCAACGGCCGCGGCCAGGGCCGCCTCCACCTCTGCCACCGCCCCAGAAAAGAGGACATAGCCCTTGCCCCCCAGCCCGTCAGCGAGACGGATGGCGGCGAGGTCCACCTCGGCGGCCTTGGCGCCGGCGTCAGCGGCATCGATGGCGGCCGCAACCGTGGTTGTCTCGACGATGCCGAGAGCCTCTTCACCGACCGATGCCAGAGAGATGTTCCCCGTGACCGCGTCTGCCACCGCAGGGTGGACATCGGGGAGAAAGACCACGTCGGACAGCGATTCGGCCCCATTGCCCACCCGCACCGCCTCGTCGACACTGGCCGTATCGCCTGTCACCAGAACCAGGTACTTGCCGGGGTGGACCGTCCCGGCGTAGATGGCCCCCAATGGCGCCGTCTTCACCATGGCGTCCCCGGCGACGATCCCGGCGCTGATCGACTCGAACTCGAACAGGGCGATCGAGGAGTCGAGCTCAGACAATGCGCAGGGCCCCGACCACGGTCACCCGTCGCACCCGGGAAAAGGTGCGAGGCCGGGTCAATCCCTCCCCGGTCGGGCTAGCAATCGAGAAGGAGGTGAATCCCTCCCCGCCCTCGCCCAGGCCGTTGAAGTTGGAGCCATTGGCCACGAAGATGCTGCAGTTCATCGCCCGGGCCATCCTCGTGATGGTCTCGACATTGGTGCTGTGGATCGAGGCGGTGTGCCGGAAACCGTGCTCGGAGCGGACAGCCAAATCGATGGCGTCGTCCACGTTGCTCACCCGGACGACGGGCATCACCGGCATCATCTGCTCGGTCCAGACCAGGTTGTGCTCGCGAGGGACTTCGGCAACGAGCAGACGTATGTCTTCCCCGGTGGTCACACCGATCTCGGCCAGGATCCTGGCGGCATCCTTGCCGATCCACTCCGGGTTGATCATCCCCGGCTTCTCCGGAGGCCCCATCTCCTTGAAGATGACTCGTTCCAGGCGTTTCAGCTCGTGCTCTTTGAGCCGGTAGGCGCCGGCCGCCACCATCGCCTGAACCAGCCGGTCGGCCACGGTGTCCACCACGATCGTTGTCTTCTCGTCTGTGCAGATCACGTTGTTGTCGAACGATGCGCCCCGGACGATGGCCCGGCCCGCCGCTTCGATGTCGGCGGTCTGATCCACGACTGCCGGAGGGTTGCCCGGCCCGGCCGTGATCGCCTTCTTGCTCGTCTTGAGGGCCTCCTTGACCACTCCCGGACCCCCGGTGACGAGCAGCACCCTGACCTCGGGATGGTTCATCAGCTCCTTGGCCGACTCGAGGGTCGGAGAGGGGATGGCGGTGACCAGGTCAGGAGGGCCACCGGCGCCAACGATGGCGCGGTTGAGCAGCTGGACGTTCTCGACGGAGACCATCCGGGCATTGGGATGGACATTGAAGGTGACGGCGTTGCCTGCCGAGACGATGGCGATGGAGTTGTTGATGATCGTCGACGTTGGATTGGTGGTGGGGGTGATCGACCCGATCACGCCGTAGGGGGCGAACTCGGTGACCATCATCCCCGAATCTCCGGTGACGACCTGTGGCTCGAGGTCCTCTGGGCCGGGTGTCCTGGTGGTCACCAGGCGGTTCTTGATTGCCTTGTCCTCCCCGCGTCCGAGGCCCGTCTCCTCGGCCGCCATGTAGCCCAGTCGCTCCCCTTCCCGCAGCATCGCGGCGCGCATGGCCTCGACGATCGTCTTCCGGGCTTCCAGACCCATCTCCCGGTAGCCGACGAAGGCATTCCGGGCTGCGGTTACCGCGGCATCGATGTCGGGGTGGATCCCGTCACCGAGCTCGACCTCCGAAACGGCGAGATCGTCTGCGGCGCGCAGCACCGGCGCCGCTCGCCCTGAGACCTCGGCGGCGGCAACCCTGCCTTGTACCCGCTCGATGATGGCCTGGATCTCGTTGTCGCTGAGCATCGCTATCCGGTGCGACCCTCCTCCCGGCCCTTGTGGTATCGCTCCTCGCCACCCACGTCCCAGGAGTCGACGATCGCCATCACCACTGCGTCGACCGGCCGGTCACGTGTGATCTCGGTCTGCCGAGCCGAGCTGCCCGAGGCGTAGAGGACGATCTCTCCTTCACCGGCACCGACCGCGTCCACGGCCACGACGTAGCTGCCGGTCTCGGCGTTGTCTGCATCGAGCTGACGGACGACCAGCAGCTTCATCCCCTCCATGAGGGGCTCTTTCCTGCTGGCGACCAGGGTCCCGGCGACGCGGCCTAGATGCACAGTGTGATCTCCTGCCCGGTTCGGGGGTAGATTCGGCTAGCCGAGGTCGTCTTCCGCCTGATCCTGGCGGCCCAAAGGCAGCACCAGGTCGAGGTTGACGTGAGGCCGGGCGATGACATGGGTGGCGATGACCTCGCCCACCTTCTCCGCTCCGCGCACACCGGCGTCGACGGCCGCCTTGACCGCAGCAACGTCACCGCGCACAACAGCCGTGACGTACCCGCCACCCGTTTTCTCCATGCTCACCAATTCGACCTTGGCCGCCTTGACCATGGCGTCTGCCGCCTCCACCATCGCCGGGAAGCTGCGTGCCTCGATCATTCCCAGAGCTTCAGCCATGAAGCTCCTCCTTTCCTTGTGTTCGACTCATTGGGCTCATCCAGACCCGGCGTCCCGCCCGGTGAGGCCTTCCAGGGCCGCTACCGCCGCCTGCCATCCGACATCGATGTCCTGCTCCTCGCCACCCAGGTAGACCCGCCCCATCGAGCCGAAGCTGCGCACCTCGAGGACGTTGATCTCCGCCGCCTTCTCTGCTTCGTTGGCCGCCAGAGACGCGTATGCGGCCGGCTCACACTCGAGGACGTAGAGGGTCTGGCCCGGGATGATCATCTGCCCATGCCTGGTCCGATTGATGAGCTGGGCGTGGTGGTCGTCGAGCCGGCGAATGATTTGCGACGAGAGGATGCGGGGTTTGATCCGATCGTCCTCGCTGGCCTCCATCCCCTCGAGGATGGCCTCTCCCGCCGCCCGGGTATCCGACTGGTCCGGCGAATGCACCTCGAGCACGCCGTAGTAGCGCTCGATGATCTGGAGGCCTGGCTTCACCGAGGTGGCCTTGAGGGCGACGTCGGTGAGTCGGTTGATCTCGATCCCGGGAGCTACCTCGATCCAAAGAGAGGCGTCACCGGCCAAGGGGAGAAAGCCCTGGGCCACGGTTCCGAGGAAGGCGGCGTACTGCGGCTGGAGGCTGTCCAGGAATGCAAACGACCTGAGCTCAATACCTTTCGCCACTGCCTCCGTCCTTCCCTCCGACGATCTCGATCCCCGCTGAGGCACCGATTCTGGTCGCCCCGGCAGCGATCATGTCCTCAGCATCCCCGGTCGTTCGCACCCCTCCAGAGGCCTTGACCCCCATATCGGGGCCTACGGTCTCACGCATCAGGGCCACGTCGTACACGGTGGCCCCGCCCGGACCGAAGCCCGTCGAGGTCTTGACGAAGTCGGCCCTGGCCTTCTTTGCCAGCGAAGAAGCAATGACCTTCTCCTCATCTGTCAGCAAGGCCGTCTCCAGTATGACCTTGCAGAGCGCGCCCCCGTCGTGAGCGGCGTCGACGACCTTTTCGATATCGGTCCCGACCAGGTCATAGTCGCCGGACTTGAGGGCGCCGATGTTGAGCACCATGTCGACCTCGCGCGCCCCGTCACGCAGCGCCCGACGCGCCTCCATCGCCTTGATCTCGGGCGTGGTGGCCCCCAACGGGAACCCGATCACGGTGCAGACGGGGACCGACGTGCCCCTCAAGTTCTCGGCTGCCCGTTTCACCCAGGTCGGGTTGATGCAAACCGATGCGAAGTGGTATTGCTCGGCTTCACGGCAAAGTTGATCTATCTCTGCGGAGGTTGCCTCCGGTTTGAGCAGCGTGTGGTCGATGAAGCGGGCCATATCCAGGGGCACCTCGGCTGCCTCTCCATGGAAGGCGACCCGATCGGCTCCATTGGCGACGACCTCACGGACCTTCTCGCCGGTGTCGCATACGTCGTTGCCGCTGGCGAGGGCGGCCAGCACCTCGCGGGTGACGGCCTCGACGAGAGCGTCGCGGTTCATCGGTGGCCCTGGCTCATCTCGGCTTTGGAGTATTGCCGTTCGATGTCGTCGATCTTGGCAACGCGTCGGGCGTGTCGGTCGCCACCCCATTCCACCGAAAGCCATTCCTCGACGATCTGCCAGGCCAGTGCCTCGCCGATCAATCCGGCCCCGAGTGTGAGCACGTTGGCATGATTGTGCTCCCGACTGTTGCGGGCTGTGGACAGGTCGTAACAGAGCGCGGCGCGAACCCCGGGCACCTTGTTGGCAACCATCGCAGAGCCGATCCCCGCCCCATCGACGACGATCCCATAGCGGCAGGCGCCCGCGGCGACCTCTCGGGCGACAGCGTGGGCGAAATCCGGGTAATCGACAGCCTCATGGCTGTCTGTGCCGCAGTCCAGCACCTCGTAGCCAGCCTCCTTGAGTTTGAACCCGATCTTCTCCTTTAGCGGGAAGCCGCCATGGTCGGCACCGATGGCGATCTTGTCCCTGACCTCCGGGGCCGGTTCGGGGGGCGGGGCCTTCGTGATCTCAGGAGCCGGCGATGGGTCAGCGGCGATGACCCCATCGAGAACACGTTCGACGAGTGAGCGAACCTCCTGTTCGGAGGGAGACCTATGCGAGGGGGATTGGCGCCCGGCGGGTGCTGTCATCGGGTTGGGTTCGGCCTCCTCACCGTGCCCACTCTAGGAAGATGCCCCGACGCCAAGACCCCGGCCGTCTGATGTTCTTATGATGCGAGGATGGCCAATCGGGACCCCGCGTTCCTCTGGGAGACCGAGGCGCTCCGCACCTCGTCGAACCAGGCTCCTGCCGCGGTTAGGCCGGCAGCAGGAGACTGGATGACCCTTCGAGAAGCGAGCGATGCGACCGGTGTCCAACTTTCGACAATCCGCAACTGGGCCAGAAAGGGCCGCGTGCCGACCGCCCTCGAGGAGTCGGGCGACGGGACCCACCGAATGGTCTCGTTGGAGGGAGTTCGAGCACGCGCGCGACAACTCGGCCACCCGGTCATCGAGTCCCGGCCGAAGCCAACTCCTCCGCTTGCCGCGGCGTCGCCACCGATCGTCGAGGAGGAACAGGCAACTCCGCCCCCGGGCACGATGCTCGTTCCGATCGAGGCCTGGGACAAGATGCTGCACCAGTTGGGGAACCTGCATGAAGCCGGCCAGCAGCTGGCGGAGGCCAGAGAGCGCGCTGCACGCGCCGAGACCGAAGCAACCTTTCTCCGCGAACGTCTCGCCGAGATGAGAGCCGCTCCATCCCAGGAGCCGGACACCACCGCTCCGGTCCAGGATGAGGTCCCCGTCGCTGCAGAGCCCGAACCGGCCACGGCGGCCAAGATGCCCAGGTTCAGCGCCTATCTGTGGCGAATGGCGGTCTCCGGCCGCAACCGGAAATAGGCACTTCTCGACGTCAATCTTCTTCGTAGTTCTCGAAATCGGGCCATGCCGCGATATCGACGCCGTGGTTCTCAGGGGAAGCAAGAGTCCACCACTCGGGCGTGTGCGAGTCGTCGGCGATTCGGCCGCCCGCCGCCAAGGCAGCTGCGACTCGCGCCTCAGCCTGATCGGCTGGTACCGCGACGTCAATGTGAAACCGGCCACGGCCGGCTTTGGATGGCTCAAGCGCGTGGAACGAGAGATGTGGATTGCGCCGGTGTCGGTCGATTGCGTCCTCAGCGCCTAGATGCTCGTACCCCAGGGCGGCGGACCAGAACGGTCGGACGTCGGCTCCTGCGTCCTGGGCAACGGCTATGCCCACCATCTGTACCTGTGACGGGTCAGGCTCGAGCCCGAGCTCCCGAGCCATCTCCGAGACGCGCCTGGCGAGCGCGATGTCGATCTCGCTCAAGGCCCCGTCCCGACGTGAGAAGGTTCGGACCGTGACCCCCTCGGGGCGAAGGTCCACGTCGGGGTAATGCCCGGTTTCCTCGGCGACGTCGGCGATCGCAGCGACGAACCTCGCTCCCTGCGCGAACGACCCGATGCGGTAGTGGGCATACGCGCCCCAGTAGAGGACCCGCCAGTCGTCGACTCCTCCCGCGTCGTGGAATTCCCGGGCCGTGGTTCTCTTGTCGGGCATCGACACTCCTTCCAGCAGACACGGGACGATACGCAGAACCCCTGACCCCGCAGGTTCGGTAGGCTCGGATCAGTGATCCGGCAGGAGACGCCCGAAATGGTTCCGGTGCTCTCGAAAGGGAAACACCGGAGCCCGCGCAAGGGGGCTTGCTTCATGGAGTACGCCTCGTTCCTCGCAGGCGAGCGATGGAGCGATCACCCGCGGTGTACCCATTCCCTCCTCGCCGGTGTCGCCAGGGACATCAACGATCACACCTCCGATGCTGGTCGATCCCGGCTCGTCCCGCTGATCCCGTCCGTGGTTGGGCTCAACGGGGACGACCCCCGCGTCGACGTCGGGATCGCAGTGCGATGTGCACTGGTCGCCCTTCCCGTGGTTGCTGAGCCACGACAGCGGGCGCTGGCGGCAGGGCTACTCGGCGCCCGCCGGATTCTCACCTCCCTCGACGAACAGTCATCGTCGAATTTCGATGCCGGGAATCTGTTCGATGACGTCGACCGGGCCCTATCGGGTGCTCCCCACGCGGTGCGTTGGGCGGAGGACTTCATCAGCGGCGTGCATATCGACTCGAAGACTTTTGGGCGTCACTCGGCCCGGAGCATGGTCCATGTCGCCGTATCCGGGATCAGTGAGGCATGCATCCCCGACCCCGACAGCATGCTTCACGATCTCCTCTGCGCGGTGATCGACGACTGCACGATGTGGTTGCGGGCGAACGTCATCGGTTCAATCGAGGTCAGGCGCCAGCTGACCAACAGCGCGCGTCGCTAGACGCAGCGCTTCATCGGAGGAAATCAGCCAGTGGGGCCGCTGATCAGACGGTAGGTGACGTCCTGATCGAGGGTCATGTCCATGACGAAACCGGACATCTCGCCCGTCTCTTCGTCGGGGATGTTCATGTCCATCGAGATGTTGCTTGCCGCCGCGGTCTCCGACTGTCTGGCCATCCCGGCCTCGGCGTCGAACCAGGTCGTGCTGTCGGCAGTGCTGTCGTCGACGCTGATCAGGAACTGGATCTGATCCATCATCGCCTCGAATTCGGCAGTCTCCTCAGGCGGGGTGCCCTCTGGAGCCATTGCGCCGAACATGCCGGCGAAGAACTCGGCGAGATCGAACTCGATCAATGAGGTGGTGGCGTTGCTGTCGATGACGAGGACTTCGACCCCATCCAATTCCTCGACGCCGGTCACGGTGCTGGTGATGCTGGTCGTAATCGGGTCCTCGCTGAGACCGGGAGTCTCGATCTCGTCGCTCCATGTGTCCCCCACCGTGACCTCCTCGTCGGGCAGCGGGGGCCCTACGAACTGACCGGGATCCAGCCCGGGAGCCGGGTTGGCGCCGCCACCCAGTGCTCCGAGGCCGCCGAGCATCCCGCCCAACGGGTCGTCGATGTCGCCGCCCTCGTGGATGATGTTGCCCTGCTCGTCTACTACGACGGTCACATCGATCGGCTCCATGGCCGCAAAATCGGGAACGTCGCTGGAATCGACGGACTCGCCGTCGACAGTCCCGGTAACGCTGACGTCGGCGAACTCACCGGTGATGTGGACCTCGTGGGTGCCTGGCTCAGGCCCGTCGGAGATGGCGTGGGTGAACGTGGCTGTTCCGGCGATGTCGACCGAAGCCTCACCCGGGACATCCTCGCCGGCCAGCATGGCCGCGTCACCCGAGGCGGTCATCTCGATGTGCTGCTCGAGACCGACTTCGTACTGGAACTCGTCTCCGGATGTCAGGGAGTAAGAGAGTTGCATGGCATCGGGAGAGGGCTCGCCACAGGCGGCCAGCGCGACGGCGAGCACCGCGACGAGTGAGAGAAGACGCTTCATATGGACACGTTATCGGTGACCCTGGCCTTAACTTTGAGCCGGGAATCCGGCTTGTACCGTCCCGCCCTCATGAATCCCTGGACCCCGCTCGTGGCAGCGATCCTCGGGTGGGGCTCGGCGGCGGTCCTCACCCGGGCTGTCCTGACCAGTGGCGTGTCGCCGTTCGTCGTGGTGCCCATGCGGTTCGGTGTCGCCTTGGCTGTGCTTCTCCTCGTCTCCCTCTTCTGGACCCGCTTCCGTGGGTTCGAGCGACGCCACTGGGCGAGAGGCGTCGTCCTCGGCACGATCGCCCTTGTAATACCAAACACCCTTTTCACCCTCGGGCTCGAAGACCTTCCGGTCAACATCGGTGGGCTGCTCATCGCCATGATCCCGATCGCGACCGTCGGCGCGGCCCACTTCCTGGTCGAAGGTGAGCGGTTCAACCCCCGATCGATTCCCGGTTTGGTCACTTCCCTGGTCGGAACCGGGATCCTGGTCGGCCTGGGAGGCGGGACCGTCGAAGGTGTCGGTAATCTTTGGCGAGGTGTCGGCCTGAGCTTGATCGGCGTGGTTCTTGCCGGGACAGGTGGGGCCCTCACCCGCAGGTTCGCCCTGGAGGTGGGCGGGGATCGGCTGGTGATCCCTCAGTTCGCTACTGCCACGATCCTCGGGGTGCTGGCGATGCCGTTCCTGAACACGACTCCCCTGTCGTCGATCGAAACGCAGCAATGGGTCTTGCTACTCGCCCTGGGCCTGTTCGCCACGGCGATCCCATTTACCTCGTTCCTGATCGCCGCCGAGGTGAATCCGGCAGCGCGGCTCGGCGTGGCCGCGTACTTCGTCCCGGTGGTCGCGGTCACTCTGGCGGTCATATTCCTCGGCGAGACCCTGACCCCAGCCGTGGTCGTCGGCGCCGTTCTCATCATCGGCGGCGTGATCGTCACCGAGCGCTCCAGCCGTCATGTCCCCGTTCCGGGCGTCGATATCGCCGAATGACACACCGGGGTTGCGTTTACCCTCCGACCATGAGCAAGCGGATCCTGGTTGCGGTGGCGTGGCCCTATGCGAGTGGGTCGCTTCATCTCGGGCATCTCGGTGGCGCCTATCTGCCGGCCGACATTTTCGCCCGCTACCACCGCATCACCGGGAACGAGGTGCTGATGGTCTCCGGATCGGATGCTCATGGCACGCCGATCACCGTCAAGGCAGATGAGGAGGGGATCACTCCCCGCGAGGTAGTCGAGCGTTATCACCCCGAAATCCTCGGCTACTGGGATGCGATCGGCATCTCCTTCGACCTGTTCACGACCACGATGACCGAGAATCACGCCGCGGTCACCCAGGACATCTTTCTCCGCCTGCTCGAGAAGGGCTATCTCGTCAAAGGAACGTCGACCCAGTTCTTCGACCCCGAGGCCGAGCGTTTTCTCCCCGACCGGTACGTCGAAGGAACCTGCCCCCATTGCAGTTACCCCCGTGCCCGTGGCGACCAGTGCGAGAACTGCGGCCGCACACTGGACGCAACCGACCTGATCGATCCCCGCTCCCGCCTCACCGGAGCCACGCCGATCCTCAGAGAGACCGAGCACTATTTCTTCAAGCTCCCCGAGTTCGCCGACCCGCTTCGTGAATGGCTGGAATCGAAGACAACATGGCGGCGGCACGTGAAAAACTGGGCATTGGGGATGATCGACGAGGGGATGCCGGAGCGGGCGATGACGCGGGACATCGACTGGGGCGTGGAGGTCCCTGTCGACGATCTCGGGCCCGGCAAGCGAATCTATGTCTGGTTCGACGCCGTGATCGGGTACCTGAGCGCAGCCAAGGAATGGGCTTCTCTGACCGGTGATCCCGAGGCGTGGAGGAAGTGGTGGGAGGATCCTGCCGCCGAGTCGTACTACTTCGTCGGCAAGGACAACATCCCGTTCCACACCGTCATCTGGCCGGCGATGCTCATGGGCTACGGCGGGCTCAACCTGCCCACCGACGTCCCGGCCAACCAATACATCACCTTCAAGGGAGAGAAGGCATCTAAGTCTTCGGGTATCGGCCGCTCGATCGGTTGGTACGCCGAACGCCTCGAACCCGACGCCCTGCGTTATGCAATCGCGGCTGTGCTCCCCGAACAGAACGACACCGATCTCAGCGACGACGACATGATCCGAAGGATCAACGAGGAGCTGGTCGCCACCTGGGGCAACCTGGTCAATCGCGTCCTCTCACTCAGTGATCGGAACTTCGACGGCAAGGTGCCTGAGCCGGGGCCGCTCACCGCGACCGACGAGGCGTTGGTCGCATCGATCGACAAGACGTTGGAGACCGCCGCCGGTCACATCGAGGCGATCGAGTTACGGGCAGGGCTGCGAGCGGCCATGGACGCCGCCTCTGAGGTGAACGCCTATCTCAACTCCGAAGAGCCCTGGCATGTGCTCAAGGAGGACGAGCAGCGCGCCCGAACCATCCTGTGGACCGCGATCCAGGCGATCAGCGGGATCAGAGTGGTTCTCTCTCCTTACCTCCCCTGGACCTCGGCGCGGCTCGGCGAGATGCTCGGGGTCGGCGCAGAGGTGACAGGTTGGGAGCGACCTGAGGTGGCCGGGGGCTCCGAACTGGGGACGGTCGGAACCCTCTTCACCAAATTGGATGCTGACGCTCTCGACGACTGAGATCCCTGAACTCCTACCGGCCATCGCCGATACACTCACCACATGAAAGTGGAACGGGCAGCCCGTATCGCAGGTGGATATGCCCTGCTGGGCGCCGGCACCGCCATGCTCGTCCTGCCCGGGCCCGGCGTATTGGCGATCCTCGGCGGTCTAGCGCTACTCGAGAAAGACATCCCCTGGGCCAAGCGCATGACCGACCGGATCAGGCCGAAGAAGGCCGGTGAGCCCGACCAGGAGTCCGACTAGCCGGGGGGGTAGACCCCTGCGGTCTTCGCCTTCTCTGTCTTCCAGAACACGTCGGCGATCTCATCGATGAGATCGACCAGTTTCTGACCGTCGGCTGGATCGACTGACTTCTTGGCATTCCCCGCCTGCAGAATCGCCCGCCAGAACAGGTCGTCCAGATCGGGGAATTCCTTGCGATGGTCGGCAGTGAAGAAGTCGACCCAGAGCACCATCAGATGATGCTTGACCAGTTCGGCCCGCTCTTCCTTGATCGATATCGCCCTGGCCCTGAACACCTCGTCGTCGGAACCCTGGTACTTCTCAGCCGACTTGAGGACCGACATAGCCTCGATCTTGGCCTGAGCGGGGTCGTACACCCCGCAGAAGAGATCGCAGTGGGCGTGGGCAATCGTTGTCTGCCGCATGGCACTCCTTCGTTGTCGACTTGCTCAGCCGACCATACCCTGCGGGGTCGATTTCCATGCAACGGTTCCAGGTGTCCGAAGACTCGATGCGTCCGACGCTGGCGCCGGGTGACGAGTTCGTCGCCACCGGGTCGAGACGGGCTGAAGTCGGCGACGTCGTCGCGCTGCCTCATCCGGATCGAGATGACTTCTGGCTCGTCAAGCGAGTCGGGGCCGTCCCCGGTGACCTGGTCGATGGCGGGAGGCGGTTGGGGCCGGACGAGGCATGGGTGATCTCGGACAATCCTGGAGTAGCAGCCACCGACTCGCGCAGCTTCGGCCCGGTGCCGATCGCCACGCTCCGCCCGATGGTCGCCCACCTCGACGAGACCACTTTTCGCGAAGCTGTCGATCTGCTCGTCGTCGAGGAGCAGGTGTTCGCCGCGGTCATCGAGGAGCATGGAGCGCCGCCGTTTTGGTCGCGGCCCGCCGGCTTCGCCACCCTGGTGTGGCTGATCATGGAGCAACAGGTCTCCCTGGAATCGGGGGCGGCCATGTATCGGCGCCTTCACGGGCTGCTGGGGGCGATCACACCCGAGGCGGTCGCAGCGTCCACCGAGTCGGATCTTCGCGGCATCGGGGTGACACGACAGAAGACTGCCTACCTCCTCGAACTGGGCCGCTCAGTTACCGGTGGCGATCTCGATCTCGATGCCCTGGCCGACATGCCACTCTCCGCAGCGAGGGGAACCCTTCTCGACGTCAAGGGGATCGGGCCCTGGACCGCCGATGTCTATCTTCTCTCGGCGCTTCGCTTCCCCGACGTGTTCCCCCTCGGTGACCGGGCCCTCCAGGTGGGTGCCGGGGAGGTACTCGGCATGATCACGGTGCCAGATGGGGACGAGCTCAAGCTCCTCTCCCTCCCCTGGCGACCGATCCGGGCAGCCGCCGCGAGGATCATCTGGCACGCCTACCTCGCGAACAGAGGGAGGGTCGAGCCACCGGACCCAACCGGTGGGCACCGAGTCGCGCGACCGGCGTAGAGTCACCTCATGACCGAGTTCGTGGTCCAGATGGAGAATCGCCCGGGCCGACTCGCATCGCTGACCGAGGCTCTCGCCGCCTTCGGGGTCAACATCGAAGCTCTGGCCGCCTACGGCCACGATGGGGACGGGACTGTCCGATTGATCGTTGACGACGCCGCCACGACGCGTCGGGTCCTCGAGGAAGCGGCCCTCAACGCCGAGGAACGCACGGTCCTCACCGCACAACTCCCCCACCGCCCTGGCGAGCTGGCCCGGCTCACTCGCCTCCTCGCCGACGCCGGGGTGAACATCGATGCCCTGTACGTGCTGAGGGCGAACGCCGAAGGAATCGAATTCGCGATCTCTATCGACCAGGCCGACGCCGCCATGCCCGAGTTGCCGATAACCGGAGGGGCGTTAGTGGTCTAATAACGAGGCAGCGATACTCTGCCGCCCCATGTTCTCAACATTCACACAGTGGGTGAGCGCCCACAAGGTCATCTCAATATTGGCGGCAGCCGTTCTCGTCGTCGGCGTCGGCACCGGAATATTCATGGCCGCGAACGCCTCGACAGGTGCCACTACCACTACGAGTGAGCCCTCGACGACGGCTGCTCCCACCACCAGTTCGAGCACGACCACGACAGAGGCGACGACCACCAGCGTGGTCTCCACAATGTCACCGATCAATGGGCTTCCGGTCGACGACGCGGCACTCCTCGACCGCCGATTGCTGGCAGTGAAGGTCGACAACCATCCCCTTGCTCGGCCTCAGTCCGGGATCAATCTCGCCGACATGGTCTTCGAGATCAGGGTCGAGGGCATCACACGGTTTCTGACGATGTGGATGCAGTCGGACGCCGAGTTCCTGGGGCCGATGCGTTCGGGCCGGCCCACCGACGCCACCTTGCTGGCAGCCCTCAACGCGCCCACGTTCGCCATCTCCGGGGCGCAGGGCTGGGTCCAGTCGATGATCACCTCGATGGGGATCAATCTCCTCACCGAGACGACGCCGGCCGCATTTCGCGTCGACTTCCGCAATGCGCCCCACAACCTCTACACGACCACGGCGGGACTTAGAGCCGATGCAGATGCCAGGCAATATGAGGACGAGCCACCCACCGGCCCCATCTGGGAGTTTGGGCCCATGCCTGCCGACGCGGCCGCGGCCAACGCAGTCCATATCAACTTCGTAGGGACCAGTGTCGACTGGACCTGGGACCAGGCAACAGGGACTTGGCTGAGAAGCGCTGATGGGGCGGAATCGAACTTCCGCGATGAGGATGAGGCCCAGGGCCGCCTCGGGTTCCCTGTCCTGATTGGCCTCGTCTCGGAGCAGTATTCGAACAACGGCCTGCCCAGTTCGCACACCGTGGGCACCGGCCAGGCGTGGGTGTTTGCCGACGGCAAGGTCGTCGAGGGAACCTGGACACGGGAGACCGAGACCGAGTGGTATACGCT